>JAANMY010000010.1_pt1 | contig 201931 bp, 150 predicted proteins | sample 7279691 | NCBI WGS metagenome assembly JAANMY01 (sample SAMN14094543, study PRJNA606508) | bioreactor metagenome | isolation source: A lab-scale SPAN reactor treating ammonium-rich wastewater day 388 | place: Ireland: Galway | collected 2018-02-07
CGAGGTCGAGCAGCGTCGGTGCCAGGTCGACGTTGAGCGCGAAGTGGCGGCGCTCGGCGCCGGCGGGGACGCCCGGGCCGTGGATCACCAGCGGCACACGGATCGCCTCTTCGTAGTTGTTGGCCTTGCGCAGTGCGAGGCGGTGCTCGCCCATCAGGATCCCGTTGTCGGAGGTGAACATCACGTAGGTCTCGTCCGCGCGCTCCGTGCGGTGGAGCGCGGCCAGCACGTCGCGCAGCAGGTCCTCCGTGGCCAGCATCGAGGTGAAGCGAAGCCGCTTCTGGCGCAGGGCGCGGTCCTGCTCCGCGGCGTCGAGCAGCGGCGCGTTGCGCACCCAGGCCGGCTTGTCGCTCACGTCGTCTTCGTTGAACGACGGCGTGACCAGCGCGCGCCCGTCGAACCAGCGCCCGGCGTGCCGGTCGGGGGCCAGCATCGGGAAGTGGGGAGCGTAGGGCATCACGACCAGCAGGAACGGGTCGCTGCCCTCGGTCGCCTGGCGCAGGAAGCGCAGTGCCCGTGCCGCGAGCACGTCGTCGAGGTAGTCGCCGTCGGCTTCCCCGAACTCCACCCGTTCTCCGTCGTCGTTGAGCCAGTAGCCGAAATAGCGATCGGGGCGCAGCGCTTCCAGCGGGGCGACGAAGTAGTCCCAGCCGGCGGGCTTGTAGCTCTCGGCGACGCCCCGCGGGTAGCCGTTCACGTACTTGCCGACGAAGCCGGTGCGATAGCCCGCCCGCTTCAGGTGGGTGGCCATGGTGTCGGCCTCGAGGCCCGAGGCGACGAAGCCCTCGATGCCCCCGTGCGGCGGGGCCGTCATCAGGACGCCGTGGTTGTGGGCGTAGCGGCCGGTCAGGATCGAGGCCCGGGACGGCGCGCACAACGCTGTGGTCACGTAGGCGCGCGGGAACGACACGCCGCCCTTGCGGAACTCGTCGCCCAGCCACGGCAGGTGCTCGAACAGCCGGACGTCGAGGTCGTCCGAGACCACGACCACGAAGCTGGGGCGCTTCGCCGCGGCGGGCGGGGTCGGGGCGGACGACGGCGCCGGCGGGGCCGCCGGGTTGCCGCCGCACCCGATCACGAGCACCAGCAGGCCGGCGAGGGCGATTCGGACGTTCACAGGGCTGGATTCTAGGACGGGCAACCGGTCCGCTGCGTGCCGCCGCGGCACTTTCGTCGCACAATCGGCGGCACCGGCCATCCCCGGCCGCAGGAGAACTCATGCTCACGACCGCCCTCGCCCTGCTGCTGGCCGCGGCCCCCGCCGCGGCGCCTTTCGAACTCGTGCCCGGCGCCCGCTACGACGCCAGCGTTCCCGGCCCGCAGCAGGTGCTGGGCCACGACTTCGGCGCCGAGATCACGCCGCCGGACGGCATCGCGCTGTACGTGAAGGCGCTGGCCGCCGCGGCCCCCGATCGCACCCGGCTCGTCGAGTACGGGCGCTCCTGGCAGGGCCGCCCGCTGCACGTGCTGGCGATCGGCTCGCCGGAGCGGATCGCGCAGCTCGACGCGGTCAAGGCGAAGCTGGCCCGCTTCGCGGACCCACGGCAGCACACGGCCGGCGAAGGCGAGGCGCTGCTGAAGGAACTGCCGGTCGTCACCTGGCTGCTGCACTCGGTGCACGGCAACGAGATCAGCTCGTCCGACGCTGCACTCGCGCTGGCCCGCCACCTGCTGGCGGCGCAGGGCGATCCCGACGTCGACGCGGTGCTGCGCGAGTCGATCGTGCTGATCGACCCGCTGCAGAATCCCGACGGCCGCGCCCGCTACGTCGCCCAGAACCAGCTCGGGCGCGCGGCGGAGCCCGACGCCGAGCCGGCCTCGGCCGAACACGACGAGGGGTGGCCGGGCGGCCGCTCCAACCACTACCTGTTCGACATGAACCGCGACTGGTTCGCGCTGACCCAGCCCGAGACCCGCGGCCGCGTGAAGCTGGCCCTCGAGTGGTTCCCGCACGTCAGCGTCGACATGCACGAGATGGGCGGCGACTCCACCTACTACTTCGCGCCGCCGGCCGATCCCGACAACCCGTACATCACCGAGGCCCAGCACCGCTGGTTCGACCGCTTCGGCCGCGCCAACGCCGACCGCTTCGACGGCCGCGGCTTCGCCTACTTCGTGCGCGAGGTGTTCGACTCGTTCTACCCCGGCTACGGCGAGAGCTGGCCGATCTTCCAGGGCGCGGTCGGCATGACCTACGAGCAGGCGTCGGCTCGCGGCCTGCGCTGGCGCCGCACCGACGACACCGTGCTGACCTATGCGCAGACGGTGCTCCAGCACGCCACCGCGTCGCTGCAGACCGCCGTGACCGCCGCGAAGAACCGCGAGGCGCTGCTGCGCGACTACCTCGAGTACCGCCGCTCCGCGGTCGCGGCCGCCGGCCCCGGCCCGCGCGAGTACGTCCTCGTGGCCGGCGGCGACCCGTCGCGCGCCGCGCGGCTGGCGGCGCTGCTCGCGTTCCAGGGCGTCGAGGTGCGGCGCGCCGAGGAGCCGGTCAAGCTCGGCACCCGCACGCTGCCCGCGGGCTCGTACCTGGTCTCGGCCGCGCAGCCGGCGGGCCGTCTCGTGCGCAACCTGCTCGAGGCCCACGTCCCGCTGCCCGAGGAGTTCGTCAAGCGCCAGCTCCAGCGCCGCGCCGACCGCCTGCGCGACGAGATCTACGACGTCACGGCCTGGAGCCTGCCGCTGCTGTTCGACGTCGAGGCGGTCGGCTCCGACCGCGCGCTCGCGGTGAAGGCGAGCCCGGTCGCCGGCGTGATCGACGACTTCGGCTTGCCCGCGCCCGCCGCGCCCGCGAAGGCGCTGCCCGCGGCGCGCGTCGGCTACCTGCTGCCGTGGGGTTCGGCCGCCGCCGAGACGGTGGCCGAGGCGCTGCGCGCGGGGCTCAAGGGCCGCGTCGCCGGCGACACGTTCAAGCTGGCGGGCCGCGACTACGGCGTCGGCGCCGTGCTGTTCCGCGCCTCGGAGAACGGGCCGGGCCTCGCCGCCGCGCTGGGCGCGATCGCCGGCCGCCACGGCGCCGAGGTCGTCGCCGTCGACAGCGGCTACGTCGACGACGGCATCTCGCTGGGCAGCGGCGAGGTGCAGCCGCTGCGCGCCCCGCGCGTCCTCTTGCTGTGGGACGCCCCGGCCTCGTCGCTGTCGGCGGGCTGGACGCGCTGGGTGCTGGAGCGCCGCTTCGGCCAGGCGGCGACAGTGGTGCGCACGAACACCCTGCGCCGGGTCGACCTGCGCCGCTTCGACGTGATCGTGATCCCCTCGGGCGACTACTCCGCGGCCCTCGCCGGCGAAGGGGTGCGACGGCTGAAGGACTGGGTCCGCACCGGCGGCACGCTGATCACGCTGGGCGAGGCCTCGCGCTGGGCCGCGAAGGAGAAGGTCGGCCTGCTCGCCACCCGCACCGAGCTCAAGGGCGGCAGCCCCGAGGTCGAGGAGGAGGAGGGCGGCGCCGACAAGGGGAAGAAGCCGGCCGCCGCCAAGGACGACAAGCCCTTCGACTACGACAAGGCGATCACGCCGGACAAGGAGCGCCCCGACCTGACCCCGGGAGCGCTGCTGCGGGTGATGCTCGAGACTCATCACTGGCTGGCCGCGGGCCACGACGGGGAGACGGCGGCGCTGGTCGAGAGCCAGCGCGTCTTCACGCCGATCAAGCTCGACGAGGGCCGCAACGTCGGCACCTACGCCGAGGCCGACAAGCTGGTGCTGTCGGGCCTCGCCTGGGACGAGGCGAAGAAGCAGCTCGCCCGCAAGTCGTACCTGATCCACCAGCCGATGGGCGAGGGGCACGTGGTCGCCTTCGCCGAGGACCCCAACTACCGCGGCTACACCGAGGCGACGTCCCTGCTGTTCATGAACGCCGTGCTGTTCGGGCCGGCGTTCTGACCGTGGCGACGCCCGCGGGCCCCGAGCGGGAGCGCCGCCTCGTCGACCGCCTGCTGGCGGCCTTTTCCGAGGTGCGTCCTGGCGAAGGCCCGCGGGCGTTGCTGATGCTCGCCAACATCTTCCTGATCCTGGTCGCCTACTACGTGATCAAGACGGTGCGCGAGCCGCTGATCCTCAACACCGAGGTGCCGGGCTTCCTGCAGGCGCTCGGCATCCGCGGCCCGGCCGAGGTCAAGGCCTACGCGGCTGCAGGGCAGGCGCTGGTGCTGATGGTGTTCGTGCCCACCTACTCGTGGTTCGCTTCTCGCGTCGACCACGTCAAGCTGATCGTCGGCGTGACGCTGTTCTTCTTCGCCAACGTGGTGGGCTTCGCGCTGGCCGTCTCGGCCGGCGTGCCGTTCGTCGGCGTCGCGTTCTACGTGTGGGTCGGCTTCTTCAGCCTGTCGGTGATCGCCCAGTTCTGGTCGTACGCCAACGACATCTACTCGCGCGAGGTCGGCAACCGGCTGTTTCCCGTGATCGGCATCGGGATGACCGCGGGCACCCCGGTCGGGGCCTGGATCGCCGGCGAGCTGTTCGCGGCGCACGTGCCGGTGCCCTACATGCTCTACTTCGCGGCGGCGCTGCTGCTGTGCAGCCTCGCCCTCTACCGCGTCGTGCACCGCGACGCCCACGCCGCCGGCCACGGGCCGCAGCCGGGCGCCGCGCTGGAGCAGAGCGACGGCTTCGCGCTCGTGTTCCGCAACCCCTACATCCTGCTGGCCGCCGTGCTGCTGGTCGTGCTCAACGTCGTCAACACGACCGGCGAGTACATCCTGAGCAGCCTGGTGGTGGAGCAGGCGCGGGCCCTGGCCGCCGCCGACCCGTCGTTCGACCGCAACGGCTTCGTCGGCGCCTTCTACGGCCACTTCTTCTTCTGGGTCAACGTCGGCTCGGTCGTGCTGCAGGCCTTCGTCGCCTCGCGGATCGTCAAGCGCTGGGGCTTCGCCGGCGTGCTGTTCGCGCTGCCGGTGATCGCGCTGGGCGCCTACGGCCTGATCGCCGCCGGTGCGACGCTCGCGCTGGTGCGCTGGATGAAGACCGCCGAGAACGCGACCGACTACTCGATCATGAACACCGCGCGCCAGCTCCTGTGGCTGCCGACCAGCCGCGAGGAGAAGTACAAGGCCAAGCAGGCCGTCGACGCCTTCTTCGTGCGGCTGGGCGACCTGGCGGCGGCGCTCGTCGTCTACGCCGGCACCGCCTGGGCGGCGCTGGGACCGAGCGGCTTCGCGCTCGTCAACCTCGTGTTCATCGTGCTCTGGCTGGCCCTGGCCGCCCTGCTCGTGCGGCGCAACCACGAGCTGTGCGCGAAGGTCGGCTGCGCCTGAAGCACGTCGGGGTCCGACGCCCGCGCGCCGGACCCGGGACGCGCCGCGCTACGCCTCGAGGGTGACCTCGACCGGCACGCCGTGGCTGACCACGTCGAACACCGGCGAGCGCTGCTGGGCGACGCGCACCAGCTCCTCGAGCGTCTCGCGCGGGGCGTCGGCCTCGATCCGGAACTTCACGCGGATGCGCTCGTAGCCGTTGCGCACCTCGTCCGAGAGGCCGAGCAGGCCGCGCACGTCGAGGTCGCCCTCGAAGGTCGACTCGACCGCGTCGAGCGCGATGCCGCGGGCCGCCGCGTGCAGCACCATCGAGGTCGTCAGGCAGCCGGCCAGCGCGTGCAGCACGAACTCGACCGGGTTGGCGCCGCGGTTCTCGCCGAGCAGCACCGGCGGCTCGTCGTTGTCGAACACGAACGCGCTCGCGCGCGACGTGTCCTCCTGCCCCGCGCCGTAGAAGTCGCGGATCGTCGAGCGGTTGAGGCCGCCGCCGAGCCACTTGTTGCGGTTGCGGAACTGGAACCGGGCCAGGCCCGGCTGGGACCGGATCGCCTTCACGGTCGAGAAGATCTGCTCCACGCTCAGGCCGTTGCAGGTGGCCGCGGGGGTCGCCGTCGTCATCGCTTCATCCTCCTCGCGCGCTCGCTGGTGGCGCGCTGTCTGGTCGCAGGAAGAGGCGAGGCCCGTGCCAGGCCGGGTGGGTGGTTCGAAGTGACGGACGCGACGGGAGTTGGGCGAAAGACGCGGGCGCGCCGTACGACGCGGGACCTCGCGTCCGCGCGAGATCTCGCGCCGGCGACTACGAGATCTCGCGTCCGCCCAAACCGAGCCCCTTCATCCGCGAGCGCAGCGTCGAGGGCTTCACGCCCAGCAGCTCCGCGGCGCCTCCCGCGCCCGCGACCCGCCCACCACACTGCGCCAGGGCCCGCTCGAGGTTGTCGCGCTCCAGGGCTCGCAGCTCGGCGTCGGTCAGGACGCGGAGCCCGGCCGCCGGCCCTCCGGGCGGCGCCGTCGGCGCGGCGGCCGGGAGCGCGCGGTCGAGGTCGAGCCGGCCGTCGACGGAAGTCACCAGCGCGCGCTCGATCACGTTCTGCAGCTCGCGCACGTTGCCCGGCCAGTCGTACTCGCGCAGCCGCGCCAGCGCCTCCAGCCCCGGCGGGCGGAACGGCTTGCCGAGCCGGCGCGCGATGCGGGACACGAAGCGCTCGGCCAGCGGGGCGATGTCGTCGCGCCGCTCGCGCAACGGCGGCAGCCGCAGCGGGAACACGCTCAGCCGATAGAAGAGGTCCTCGCGGAAGCGGCCGGCCCGCACCTCGGCCTGCAGGTCGCGGTTGGTGGCGGCGATCACCCGCACGTCCACCTTGCGGGCGCGGGTCGCGCCGACCGGCTCGAACTCGCCCTCCTGCAGCGCGCGCAGCAGCTTGGGCTGCAGCTCGAGCGGCAGCTCGCCGACCTCGTCGAGGAACAGCGTGCCGCGGTCGGCCAGCGCGAAGCGTCCCTCGCGCCGCGCCGTGGCGCCCGTGAAGGCGCCCTTCTCGTGGCCGAAGAACTCGCTCTCGATCAGCGTCGCCGGGATCGCGGCGCAGTTGACGCGGACGAACGCGCGAGCGCTGCGGGCGCTCTGCTCGTGGATCGCGCTGGCGACCAGCTCCTTGCCGGTGCCGGTCTCGCCCAGGACCAGGACCGTCGTGTCGCCCGGCGCCACCAGGGCGACCTGGCGGCGCACCTCGGCGAGCGCCGCGCTGCGGCCCACCAGCGCGGCGCCGGACTGCATCTCCTCGCGGCGCCAGGCCGCCTCGTCGGCGGCCTCGCGCCAGGCCCGCTCGGCCAGCGCCGCCCGCAGCTCCGCCGCCGCGCGCTCGGCGAAGAGCCGGAACACGGCCAGCAGCCGCGGTTCCTCGGGCAGCGGCCGGGTGTCGATCACGGCCAGGTGGCCGAGGATGCGGCCCTCGTCGTCGCGCAGCGGCACGCCCATGTAGCTCTCGGCGTGCTGCGCGCGCAGGTCGGCGTCGAGCGGGAACAGGTCGGCGACGCGCTCCGGGAAGTTGACGAGGCAGGCCCGCTCCAGCACCGGTTCGCAGGAGGTGCCGGCGACGTCGTACTCGTAGTCGGGCACGAAGCGGTCGCCGGCCCAGAAGGCCAGCGCGCGGAGCCGCCGCCGCTCCGGCAGGTACTCGGTGACCCACGCCCCGTGCACGTCGAGGGCCTCGGCCAGGCCGCGCACGAGGCGCTCGAAAGGCGACGTCCCGGGACCCGCATCGGCGCCCGCGAGCAGCGAGCGCAGCGCGGAGTCCGGGTCCTCGAGCCGGCGGGAGGGATCGGGCATGGGGCAGTCTAACGGCGCCCCGCCGCCCTTCAGCGCGGGAAGGCGACGACCGCGCCGTCCTCCTGCAGCACCAGCCACGCGTCGTCGCGCAGGGCGAGGCCCACGGGCCGCGAGAGCCCGTCGAGACCGCGGGCGGCGACGACCTCGCGGGTCGCGAGGTCGATCTCGAGCAGGGTGGAGAACGCCGCCGAGAGCGCGTGGAGCCGCCCGTCCGCGATCGCCAGGCCGGTCACGAAGTACTCGTCGAGCGAGCGCGCTTCGCCGGCCAGGGCGAGCCCGGGGCCGAGGGCCGGGAGGAACTCCTCGGCGAGCGTCATGTCCGAGCGCTCGAAGCGCGACACCACCAGCCGCCGGTGCCGCGCGTTGGGCACGCTCGCCGTCAGCAGCGACGGCCGCGCGGGGTCGAAGGCGAGGGCGGCGACGTGGTTCATCCGCGCCCGCACCGTCGCGAAGCGGCCGCGCGCCCGCTCCTCGAAGCGCTCGCCGCCGGCCAGGAAGTGGCGCCAGTTCTTCGCCGCGTCCCCACGCTCGACCTCCGCGAGCGTGGCGAAGCTCTTGCTCTCGGTCAGCGCGACGAGCGTCGTCGCGTCGACCCAGGCGACGCCGACGAGGCCGCGGCCGAGGTCCACCGAGTAGCCGGGGTCGAGCCGCGCCGAGTGCTCGATGCGGGCCAGGTCGGCGTCGAGCACGGCCACCTGGTGGCGGCCGGTGACGACGGCGAAGCGGCCGCTCGCCGGGTCGCGGGCGAAGTCCGCCGGCGTGCCGTCGAGCCCCGCCGCGATCCGGGTCCGCGAGCCGGCCGCGACCCGCGCCAGGCCGCGCAGCGGGCCGCGAGCCGGGTCCGCGTCGAGGCCGTCGATCGAGGGCGAAGCGAACGCGTAGCGCCCGCGCAGCGAGATCGCGGCAGGCTCCCACTCCTCGAGCGACCAGATCCAGGTCTTCGGGTCGAACGAGAAGCGCACCGGGTCGCTCTGGCCCATGTACGGGGGCGGCCCGGTCGAGGTGAACGCCTGGGCGACGTTGCCCGCGACCGCGAACAGGAAGACGACGATCGCCAGGCGGCCGAGCGGCCCGGGGTCGCGCGGCTCGGCGGTGGCCGCGCCGTCGCGCATCGCCATCAGCAGCAGGCCGATCGCCACGACGAAGACCCAGAAGATGAACGCGGACCAGGTGTAGGTGTGGGCGCCGAAGAACTCGCCGGCGAAACCCTGGCCGACGTCGCGCGCCCAGTGCAGCGCCGAGTGGCGCACGCCCATGTAGATGCCGTGTGCCGAGATCAGCAGCGCGAGGCCCACGTAGCGCGGGCGCGGGCCGAAGCGCAGGATGAAGGCGCAGCACAGCGCCACCAGCGTCATCGCCGTGCGCTGCTGCCAGCACAGCACGCAGGGCGACTCGCCGTGGGCGAAGCCGAGCCACCAGGCGGCGACCCCGATCGGAGCGATCGAGACGAGGAGCAGCAGCGCCGCGAGCAGGCGGTACAGGGGCTCGTTGCGCACGGGTCAGTAGTTGAAGGGCGGCAGCACGGACGTCCGCGAGCCGACGAAGAAGAGGAACACGGTCAGCGCCGCGCAGAAGAGCAGCAGCCGGAAGGCCAGCGCCTCCTTGTCCGGCCGCCGCAGGACCAGCACGCCCGTCACGAAGATGAGGACGAAGTTGAGGAACTCCATGGCGAGGCCGACGCTACGCCTCGCCGCCGGCGGGTTCAACCTTCGCGGGCGCGGTCCCGCTGGCGGGCGAGGAAGCGGCGCAGCGGCTCGTTGGAGGTCAGCGCCCGCGCTTCCTCCCAGGCCTTCGCGGCCTCGTCACGGCGCCCCAGCCGGTCGAGGAAGAAGCCGCGCGCAGCGTGACGCGGGGCGTAGGCCCGCAGCGCCCGCTGCGCTCCGAGCGCGTCGACCGCGTCGAGCCCGGCCTGCGCCCCGTCGCGCTGGCCGATCGCGATCGCCCGGTTGAGTGCCGCCACGGGCGAGGGCTGGAGCTCGAGCAGCAGGTCGTACAGGTGGACGATCTGCGACTCCGCTCGGCACCCGAACCCGTCGGCCGCGTGGAGGCCCGCGATCTCCGCCTCGAGGTGGTACGCCGTGAGTTTCTCGCCGCGGGCCGAGGCGCGCAGTCGCGCCACGCCGCGTGCCACGAGGCCGCGGTCCCACAGGCCGCGGTCCTGGTCGGCGAGCAGCAGCAGCTCGCCCGTCGCGTCGCGTCGCGCGCGCAGGCGCGAGGCCTGGAACAGCAGCAGCGCACACAACGCGTCCGCCTCCGGGGCCGCGGTCGCCGGGTGGTCGGCGATCCGTTCGGCGAGCCGGATCGCCTCCCGGCACACGTCTTCCCGCACCACGTCGGCGCCGGCGTGCGGCGCGTAGCCCTCGTTGAACATCAGGTAGAGGGCGGCCAGCGCCGCGTCGCGCCGCGGCGCCAGCTCCACGCCCGCGGGGATCGCCAGGGCGACCCCCGCCTCGCCCAGGCGCTGCCGGGCGCGCACCAGACGCTGCGCCATCGCCTCCTCACCGACCAGGAACGCTCGCGCGACCTCCGTCACCGCGAAGCCGCAGGCCGTCTTCAGCGTCAGCGCCACCTGGGCGGCCGGCGGCAGCGCCGGGTGGCAGCACGCGAACACCAGCGCCAGCGCGTCGTCGCGCAACTCGCCCGCGAAGGCGGGATCGGCCGCGGCGAACCCGGGCACCGCGACCGCGGCCCGCTCCAGCTCCGCTTCCCGCCGTTGCCAGCGTTTCGCGCGCCGCAGGCGGTCCAGCAGCCGGTTCTTCGCGACCTGGATCAGCCACGCGCGCGGGTTGTCCGGCCGACCCTGGAACGGCCAGCGTCGCAGCGCCAGCAGCAGCGCGTCCTGGACCGCGTCCTCGACGGCCTCGAGCTGGTCGAAGCCGAAGATGCGGCACAAGGTGGCGACCATCTGCCCGGCGTGGTGCCGGAACAGATGGTCGAGTTCCGCCTGCGTTGCGTCTGGCCCCGTCACTCCGCGCCCGTGGGCTCCACCTGGCGCAGCTCGATTCGGCCGCCGTACTTGAGGTGGGGGCAGCCCTTCGCGAGTTCGACCGCGTCGTCGTAGTCGCGGGCTTCGACCGTGAAGTAGCCGCCGATCACTTCGGCCGCCTCGGCGAACGGGCCGTCGACGACCTTCAGGTCGGCACCGAAGCCGCTGAGGTGGCGGCCGCCTTCGTCGCGCAGCTTCTCGCCGCCGGCAAGGCGCCCCTGCTTCTCGAGCGCCTCCCGCCAGGCGACGTATTCGCCGATCACCTGCTCCATCTGCTCCGGCGTCACGTCCGCGAAGCTCGCCGGGTTCTCGTGCAGCAACAGCATGAACTGGGCCAACGTTCCTCCTCGGGGCCGGATCGGCCCGCTTCGAGCACTAGACGCCCGGGGTCGCTCGCGGACGACACGCCGCCGCGATTATTCTTCGACCTTCCCGATGTCGTCTCCGGCCATGCCCGTTCGTCTACCCCGCGGAGGTGGAGAAATGATTCGACCGACCCCGGCCGCTTTGGCCCTGCTGTTGCTGGCCGCGCCCGCTCTCGCGCAGGCCCCGGCTCCCGCCACCGCGGCGCCCGCCGCGACGCCCGCAGCGTCCGCCCGCGTCGAGGACATGGCCTGGCTCGCCGGCCACTGGCGTGGCGAAGGCCTCGGCGGACAGGTGGAGGAGTTCTGGACCGAGCCCCAGGCCGGCCAGATGATCGGGCTGTTCCGACTCGTCAAGGACGGCAAGCTGGTCTTCAGCGAGCACATGGCGCTGGTCGTCGAACCGTCCGGCGCGCTGGTGATGAAGGTCAAGCACTTCACCCCCGAGTTCGTCGGCTGGGAGGACAAGGAAGGAGCGGTGCGCTTCGTGTTCGAAGAAGTGACGCCCGGCTTCGCCCGCTCGAAGGCGCTGACGATCCGGCGCGACGGCGACCGGCTCGACTTCGCCCTGCGCCTGCGCCGCGGCGAAGAGGTCCGCGAGGAGCCGATCCGCATGACCCGCGTGCGCCAGCCGTGAGGCGCTACTCGTAGCGCAGCGACTCGATCGGGTCGAGGGCGGCGGCGCGGGTCGCCGGGTAGAGGCCGGAGACGAGGCCGACGCCGACCGAGACGAGGGTCGCGAGCAGGATCGAGCCGAGCGTCACCACCGTCTCCCAGCCCGCCCACAGCGCGACACCTTTCGAGATCGCGACGCCCATCACCACGCCGAGCAGGCCGCCGGTCGCCGCCAGGGTGAAGGCCTCGATCACGAACTGGTTGCGGATGTCCTTGCGGGTGGCGCCGATCGCGCGGCGGATGCCGATCTCGCGGGTGCGCTCCATCACCGTCGCCAGCATGATGTTCATGATGCCGATGCCGCCGACCAGCAGCGAGATGCCGGCGATCGAGCCCATCACCAGGTCGAACAGGCGCTGGGTGCGGCGGCTCTGTTCCAGCAGCGCCTCGGGCACCACCAGCGCGAAGTCCTTCGCGCCGCCGTGCAGGCGCAGCAGCAGCGTCTCGATCGCCGCCGCGGCGAGTTGCGGCGGGTGTCCGGGCTCCATCTCCACGACCAGTTCGTCGAGCGCGCTGCGCAGCGGCGGCGCCGCGAACTTGCGCTGGGCCGTGGTCACGGGCAGGTAGACGTCGTCGGCGGTGGAGGCGAGCGTCACGCCTTGCACCTCGCGGCCGGCGCCGCGCGCCTGGCCGAGCACGCCGACGACCGTCAGCCAGCGCTCGTTGACCTTGAGGGCGCGGCCGAGCGCGGGGCCGAAGCCGAACAGCTCGCGGCGCGCGTTTTCGCCGATCACGCAGACCTGGGCGAACTCGGCCTCGTCGCGCGCGTCGAAGAAGCGGCCCTCGAGCAGCGTGAGCCGTTGCAGATCGAAGTAGCCGGGCGAGACGCCGAAGACGCGCGGCTTCGCGCGGCCGGCCTCGCCGAGGACCTTGTAGGTCTCCACGACCGACTTCTGGGCGACGCGGGCCACGCCCGGCACCGCCTCGGCGATCGCGCGGGCGTCGCGCTCGGAGAGGCCCACCGAGGAGCGGCGCAGCTCGAGCAGCTCGTTGTCGCGGGCCGGCTCGCGCACCTGCACGACGACGTTGCGCACGCCCATCGCGTCGATCAGCAGCATCGCCTGGGCCTCGGCGCCGGCGCCGATCGAGAGCATCGCGATCACGGCGCCGACGCCGAAGATCATGCCGAGCATGGTCAGGAACGCGCGCAGGCGCTGGGCGCGCAGGCTGTCGATGCCGCTCTGGAGCGCCTCGCGCAGGTCCATCAGCGGCCCCCGTTGCCGGTGGCGGCCGGGGCCGCGGCGCCGTTCGTGCCTGCAGGCGCCGCGGCGCCGGTGGCCGTGCGGCGCGGATCGGCCAGCGCGACGCGGTCGCCGGGAGCGAGCCCGATGAGCACCTGGACCCGGCCCAGGCTGCCGCCGCCGAGGGTGACGTCCTGTTCGCGCAGTTCGCCGCCGTCGGCCTTCAGCACGTAACGCCGCCCGTCCTTCTGGAACAGCGCCCCGCGCGGCACCCACACCGCGTCGGCGATCTCGGCCAGCAGGATCCGGGCGCGCACCCGCTGGCCCGGCTTGACCCGCTGGCCGGCGTCCGCGGGCAGGTCGAGCCAGGTCTCGAAGTACTTGACCGGGGAGCCGCGCTCGCGCGACTTGGCCAGCGCGTCGACGCGCTTGACCTTCGCCTCGTAGACGAGTCCCGGCTGGCCCTCGACCTCGAGCCGCGCCGAGCGGCCGACCTCGAGGCCCGAGGCGTCGCCCTCCAGCACGAACACCCGCGCCTCGAGCTGGGAGAGGTCGGGGATCTCGGCGATCGTCTGGCCCGGCCACACGGTGTCGCCGACGCTCAGCGAGTCGCCCCGCCAGTTGGCCGGGAACACCAGGATGCCGTCGTGGGGCGCGCCCACGCGCAGCGCGCCGAGACCCTTCTCGGCCAGCCGCAGCTTCATCTCGGCCTTGCGCCGCTCGATCGCGACCAGCTCCAGGTCGGCGGCGGTCAGCTCGCGGCTGGTCTCCTGGCGCTCGCCGGTGGCGGTCAGCCGCCGCTCGATCAGGTCGCGGTCGAGCTGGCCTTCGACGATCTGGTTGCGCGAGAAGATGCGCTCGTCGTCCGGCGCCACGTCGCGGGCCCGCTCGAGTTCGTCCCGCGTCACGCCCAGGTCGAGATCGAGGCCGCGCTGCTTCTGCTCGGCCTCGGCGCGGGTCTTGTCGCGCTTGCTGTCGGCCGAGCTGCGGTCGGCCCGCGAGTCGAGCGCGTCCTTCTCCAGGTCGGCAGGGTCGAACGAGAGCACCACGTCGCCCTTCGCCACCGGTCCCGGCGGCGCCAGCCACGACACCCGCATCGACATGTTCAGGTCGGCGGGAACGGAGATCGGCGTCTTACGCACGGCGTCGAGCCAGCCGCTGGCCAGGATCTCGTTGCGCAGCGTGGAGCGCTCGACGACGTGCAGCACGACGTCCGGCTCGCGCGCGGCGCGGACCGCAACCCATCCCGCGAGACCGAGGGCCAGGGCTGCCGCCAACCCGAGCGTCAGCCGCCGCCGCCTCACGCCCCGGCCTCCGGCTCGGCGAGGGCCACGACATCGCCTTCGTCGAGGCCGGCCCGGACCTCGACCCGACCGCGCCCGATGCGGCCGAGTTCCACGGGCTCGGCGCGGAAGCCGCGCCAGCCGCGGACGTGGACGACGGGGCCCGTGGCGCGGAAGAACACGGCCTCGCGCGGGATCTGGAGCACGGCCGGGTGGCGCGCGATCTCGATCTCGCCCCGGAAGCGCATCGCGGGCCGCAGCGCGGGGTCGGGCTTCGCCATCGCCAGCTCGACGCGGAAGACCTTGGAGGGAACCCGCGGCGACTTGCGGCGCACCGCGCGGCCGATGCGGGCGACCGTCGCCTCGAAATCGCGGTCGGGCAGCGCCTCCAGGCGCAGCGTGACGCGCTGGCCGGGAGCGATCGCGCCGCCGTCGGCCTCGTCGACGTCGCCTTCACCGCGCAGCCGCGTCAGGTCGGGCAGCGCGATCAGCTTCTCGCCCCACCACACGGTGTCGCCGACCTTCTTCTTCTCGTCGCGCCAGCCCGTCTTGTAGACGACGATGCCGTCCTGCGGCGCGCGCACGGTCATCCGCTCGATCGACTCGCGCAAGCTCGCCACCCGGCCGGCCGCGCGGTCGCGCTGGCTGCCCAGCGACCGCAGCGAGGCCTCTTCGGCCGCGTCCACCGCCGCGCGCCGACCCTCGAGGCTCGCCACCTCCTTCTCTGCGAGTTCGAGCTCGAGGGCCGCGTCCTTCGCCTCGTTGCGCGAGCGAAGCTCGTCGGGGATCTCGGCCTTCATCCGCGCCTTCTGCAGCCGTGAACGCGCCTCGGCGAGCTGCAGGTCCAGCTCGCGGCGTTTCTCGTCGGCCTCGATCCGGCCGCGCTCGATCTTCTGGGTGGCCTCCTCGAACTCGGCCTGCTTCTCCTCCAGCCGTCGCTGCAGCGACGAGGGGTCGAAGCGCACGACCGGCTGGCCGGGCTTCACGGAGGCGCCTTCGTCGGCGAGGAAGGCGATCTTGTAGTCCCACAGGTCGGGCACGCCGGGCGGGCCGAGTTCGAGGCTGGCGGCCGAGGCGATCTCGCCCTCGACGTCGACGGTCTGGACGAGCTCGCCGCGGCTGGCTTCCGCGGTGGGCACCTCGGCGCCGCTGCCGCCGCCCCGGGCGCCTGCGGCGACGAGCACGACGGCGAGGCCGGCGAGGAGCGCCGCCCGGGGCCGGGCGCGCACGCGGGCGACGAGGTCAGCGAAGCGCGACACGGTCGCCCTCCTGCAGTCCCTCGCGAACGACGCACTCCAGGGCCAGGCAGGTGGCGAGCGTCACGTCCGTCGTGCCGCCGCCCGGCCGCCGTGCCTGTGCCTGGTCTCCCTTCCAGGTGACCGCGCTGCGCGGCACGACCAGCACGTCCGCGAACACCTGGCGCACGACCTCGACCCGCGCCGACAGGCCCGGGCGCATCGAGCCCGGGTCGGTGCGCTGCAGCGAGACGCGGACCTTGAAGCCGCCGGCGTAGCGCGCGTCCTGGGCGACGGCGGCGACGTCTTCGACGCGGCCCGCGTGGACGCGGTCGAGCGCGGAGTCGAGGATCACGCGCGCGACTTGGCCCGGGCGGACGCGGCCGTCGTCGACCTCGGGCAGGTAACCCGCGACCTCGAGCAGGGAGAGGTCGGGCAGCGATGCGGCGCGCAGGCCGGGCCACAGCGTGTCGCCCACCTGCACGGGCCGGTCGTCGCGCGGGCTGCGCCCGAGCAGCACGACGCCGGGCCGCGGCGCCCGCAACTGCAGGCTGCGCAGCGACTCCTCGGCCTGGATCACCTCGCGCCGCGCCTTGTCGAGGGCGATGCGCTGCACGCTCAGCTCGGCCGCGCCGCCGCGATCGTGGGCCGCCAGCGCGAGGCGCGCCTTCTCGTGGGCGGCCTCGGCCGCGACCAGCGCCTGCTGCTTCTCGTGCCACTCCTTGCGCGAGCGCAGCTCCTGGGGGATCGCGGCCTCGACCCGGGCCTGCTCCAGCTCGACCGCGGTGCGCTCCAGCTCGAAGAGCTTGCTCGCGCGCTCGGCCTGGAGCGCGGACTCGCGCTGCTCGAGCGCGATCGCGGCCTGCACCGCCCGGGTGCGGTGCTCTTCCAGCGTGCTGCTGATGCGGCTGTTGTCGAGCTCGACCACCACGTCGCCGGCCGCGACCTCCGCGCCGTCTTCGGCGATCCACTGCACCTGCAGGCCGCCGCCCATGCCGGGAATGCGCGGCACGGCCAGCTCGACACCCCGTACGGCGGCCAGTTCCCCGGTCAGCAGGAACACGTCCTCGACCGTGCGCCTTTCGACCCGCGCCTCGGAGCCGGACGTGGCGGCGACGCTGCCGCAGGCGACCGTCGCCGCGGCGATCACTGCGAGTCCAGCGAGTTGGATCCTGTCGTCCACGCGCGACCGAAGTCTAAGACGCCGTTCGCGAGGCGTCGGTTGGGCCGCTCACAGGCCGAGGCCGAGCCGGGGCTCCTCCGGGCGTTCGAGCGGTGCGGTATCAGGCTGCATCGGCCACAGCCGCACCAGGGCCCACGCCAGCAGGCCCGCGACCGCATGGGGCATCAGCTCGAGCCGGCCGCCCAGCCACAGCGGCACGGCGAGCGCGAACGCCGCGAGCACAGGCGCGGCCAGCGTCCACAATGCGCAGCGCCGGTCCCAGGCGTAGGCCGCGAGGGAGAGCGGCAGCGCGAGCAGCGGGCCGAGCGGCGTCGGCGACCACCATGCCGTGACGGCGAGCGAGAGCAGCAGCGCCAGCACGCCACCGCGGATCGCGTCGAGCGCCACCAGCGTGCGGGCGTAGAGGTAGGGCAGCAGCCCCGCCGCCGCCACGGCGGCGAGCCAGGTGCGGGCCGGCATCGCGGGCAGCGCGAACGCCTCGCGCACGGCCGGCTCGAAGGCCAGCAGGAACGCGACGGGCGAGGCGTTGCGGACCCACTTCACGACCCGCCGCTGCGGGATCAGGAAGCGGTCCGCCAGCAGGTAGGCGAGATACGCGTAGGCGGGGGCGACCACCGCCCACGAGCGCGTCTTCCAGAACAGCAGCGTCGCCAGCAGCAGCGGCGGCACGCTCTCGTAGAGCCGCGGCCACGGCGCCTCCTTGCGGTAGACGACGGCGAGGCGCAGGTCGGCCTTGACGCCGGGGAGCAGCGAGCGCTCCACGCGGCGCCGCAGTTCCGCGGTCATCGCGTCGACGGCGGCCTCGCGGTCCTGTGCCGCGAACGCCGCGGGATCGATCGGCGGATGGAAGCGCACCTTGATCCGCCCTGGCTTGGGCAGCGGGCGGAAGTGGGGCCAGGCGCGGAAGGCGCCGGTGATCGTCGCCGGCACCAGCGGGGCGCCCGTCTCCAGCGAGAGCCGCGCCGCGCCCTCGCGCAGCTTCGGCTCCATCCAGCCGGCGCGCGAGCGCTGCCCCTCGGGGAAGATGCCGACCAGGTTGCCCTCTTCGACCAGCGCCCGGGCCCGGTCGTAGGCCGCGGCGCCGCGGCCCTTGCGGACGTCGACCGGGAAGGCGCCGAACGCGCGCAGCGCGGCGCCGAGCAGCGGGATGCGGAACAGGGCGTCCCAGGCCATGAAGTGGATCGGCCGCTGCACGCCGAGCGAGAGCAGCGCGGGGTCGAGGTACGACGGGTGGTTGGCCGCGACGACCGCGGGACCCTGCGCCGGCACGTGCTCCTCGCCTTCGTACTCGTAGACGAAGAGCACCTTGAACAACGCGTGCAGCAGGGGGGAGACGATCGCGCGCAAGGGCCGGCTAACCCGCGGCCGGCGCCAGGGCCGGGGCCGCCACCGCCTCGCGCTCGCGGCGGGCGACCGTGTCCAGAACCCGGTCCTGGTCGGCCGCCAGCGTGCGCATGCCGAGCAGGTACAGCACGCCCGAAACCGTCATCGCGCCGAGGCACGAGGCCTGGATCGCCGCGCCGAGGTCGGAGCGGTCGGAGAGCCAGCCGATCAGGATCGGCGACGGCACGTCGCCCAGCAGGTGGTAGACGAAGATCGCGAGCGCGATCGCGGTGGCCCGGATCTCGGGCAGCACCACGTTGACGAGCACGGCGTTGGCGGGACCGGTGTTGAGGAACAGCAGCACCTCGGCCATGAAGAACGCGGGCGCGTACACCGCCTGCGAGTCGGAGACCAGGCCGAGCCAGCAGAACGGCACGCCCAGCAGCATGCCGACGCCCGAGACGAGCAGGTACGACGCGCGAGTCCTCTTCTGCAGCACGTCGCCGAGCCAGCCGCCGAGGAAGGTGCCGACCAGGCCGGCGCCCACCGTGATGCCACCGAACAGCGTGTTGGCCTGGTCCAGCGACAGGCCCTTGGCGCGCACGAGGTAGGTCGGCATCCAGCTCGCCATGCCGCCCAGCGCGAAGGTCATCGCCGCCATGCCCAGCGTCGTCAGCACCAGCGAGCGGTTGCGGGCGAGGCCCAGCGCCGCCTTCAGGTCGAACTTCGCCTCCGCCTTCGTGACGCCGTCGCCCGCTCCGCGCGGCGGTTCGTGCATGCGGGTGGCAAGGTACGCGAGCAGCAGTCCCGGCGCGCCGGCGAGGAAGAACGCGCTGCGCCAGCCGAAGTGTTCGCCCATGAAGCCGCCGAGCAGGAAGCCGAGCGCGCTGCCGACCGGGATCGCGACGTAGAAGTAGGCGAGCATCCGCCCGCGCCGCTCCTTGGGGAACAGGTCCGAGATCAGCGTCGGCGACACCGCGCCGAAGCCGGCCTCGCCGATGCCGATGAAGGAGCGGGCGACGAGCAGTTGCCGGAAGCTGGTGGCGAGGCCCGACGCGGCGGTCGCCAGGCTCCACAACCCGACCCCGGCGGCGACCAGGTAGCGGCGCGGCAGCCGATCGCCGAGCACGCCCGTGAACGGCGAGGCCACCATGTACGCGACCATGAAGATCGACACCACCAGGCCGGCCGCCGTGTCGCTGACGTGGAACTCGGCCTGGATCAGCGGCAGCACCGCCGAGGCCACGTAGCGGTCGATGTAGTTGACGAAGTTGATCGCGAAGAGCAGCGCGACCGCGGAGCGGGCCGGGTTCATAGGTGGGGAATTCTATGCGGGCGCCCGGCCCTGCCCGCGGGCGTGTGACGCTCTCGCGGGCGTCCGCTTCAGTGGCGGCGGCCGGTGAACGGGCTGACCGAAAGCGAGTTGCCGGCGCCGGCCTGCGGGTAGAGCCGCAGCGGCGGGGCGTCCACGCCGGTGTCGGGATAGGCGAAGGCGCCGTAGCCGCCGATCCCGAACGCGCCGCGGGCGAAGCTGAAGCGGCGCGCCGACTCGTCGCGCAGGAACTCGGGCAGCCGCCGCTGCACGGCGGACTCGACGCTGGCGCTCAGCGAGCGCGCCTGCGGCGGCCGCCGAGCCTCCTGCAGGCTCTCGCCGCCGGCGCAGGTGGGGGCCAGCAGCCCCGCCAGCACGCCGGTTCCGATCAGGAACGCGCGCCGGTATCCCACGCCTCCAATCTACGCCCGCGGGCGGGCGGCGGCGAGCGTTTTTTCGCGGACGATCGAAGGAGGCGAGCCGGCTACGAGGTCGCGTGCGCCCACGGGCGGCGCGCGGCCCAGGCGGCGATCGCCGCCTGGTACTCGTCGAGGCGGCCGTCGAAGAAGTGGCTGGCGCCTTCGACGACGACCAGCTCGTGCGGCGGCGGGAGCTGCGCCACCTGGGCGCGGATCTCCGCGCCGTCGCCGAACTCGTCGGCGCCGCCCTGCACGAACAGCCGCGGCTGGACCGCCTGCGGGAAGCGCTCGCCGACGTACTCGCGGCGCAGCGGCACCGCGCAGGCGATCACCCCTCGCACCCGCTGTTCGCGCGACGCGACGCGCAGGGCCACGATCGAGCCGAACGAGAAGCCGCCCAGCAGCAGCGGCAGCCCCGGGTGGCGGCGCTCGAGCTCGTCGAGCGCGGCGCGAGCGTCGTCCTGCTCGCCGACGCCGTGGTCGTGCACGCCCTCGCTGCGGCCGACGCCGCGGAAATTGAAGCGCAGCGCGGCGATCCCGTGCTCCTGCAGCGCCTTCGCGGCCCGGAACACCGGCTTGAAGTGCATCACGCCGCCGAACAGCGGGTGGGCGTGGCAGAACACGGCGGCGGCCACGGGCGGCTCGTGCGGCGTCATCAGCACGGCCTCGAGGCGGCCCGCAGGCCCGGCGAGGTCGAAGTTCTCGGTCTGCGGCATGGAGGGCAGGCCATCCTAGCGGAGAAAAAACGAGGGGCCCCCGGCCGGCGCGACCCTCGACGCGCCTGCCGAGGACCCCTGACCCAGTGGGGGAGGAGATCCCTTTTCCGTACGACGTTCCGGACGACTTCCGAGTGGACTTCCCGACTTCCCGAACGACCCTTTCCTGAACGCCCGTGAAGACCCTTACGTCACGGGGTCCGGTTCCGTTCCTTCCTTTTGACGCCGCTCAGGCCGCCGCGGTCGCCGGCATCGGCCGCGCGGCGGCCGGGCGCGGCGACGGCGTGCCCTCGTTGGCGTGCTGGACGATGCGGCGGGCGCCCCGCTTGCGGGCCTGGCCCACCGTCTCGCGGCGCAGCTTTCGATCGGCGCTCTTGGCGTGCGGGCCCGGCAGGATCGCCAGCTCGTCCAGGCTGGCCACGATGCCGCCGACGCCGAGCTGGTAGCGCATCGCCAGCGACGCCATGCCGACGATCCGCCCGTCGTCCGACTCCGCGATGCGGACGAGGAAGTTGGGATCGTGGAGCGTGCGGCGATAGGTCTCCGCGAAGCCGATCGGCTCCGGGTAGTAGCCGACGCCCTCGAGCAGCGAGAGCACGGCGATGCCGTCCTGCAACGACGCCGGTCGAATGCGAACGCCCATGTGTCTGCTTGCCTCCGCTTATCCGTGGCGCCGGAGCCACGCTCCGTGTGCCCCCGACCACGCCCCCCGCCTGACGGCCAGTCGTTGCTGTTTCAACGACTTGCGGGGTTCGTGCCGGATCGGCCCCGGCTTCCGCACGGAACTAGAGCAAGCCCGGTGCCAGTCCCGGCGACCACGCCAGCCTCTGTGCCTCGGTGGCGCCGTTCCACGGGACGGCAACGACGCCACAGAGTCACCGAGGCCACCGAGACGCACAGAGGACGGACAGAGGACGGACAGAGGTGCAGGCCTTGAACGCCCTCTGTGAACCTCTGTGCCTCTGTGTCTCTGTGGCGCCGTTCCACGGGACGGCAACGACGCCACAGAGTCACCGAGGCCACCGAGACGCACAGAGGGCGGACAGAGGTGCAGGCCTTGGACGCCCTCTGTGAACCTCTGTGTCTCTGTGCCTCTGTGGCGCCGTTCCCAGATCCGGCGTTCAGGATCTCGGCGGCAGCGTCTTGCGGCGCGAGGCGCGGGCCTGGCGCTCGGAGAAGGACAGCAGCTTCCGGGTCAGGGCGCGGTCGCCCACGGCCAGGATCTTCACGGCGAGCAGGCCCGCGTTGCGGCCGTTGCCGATGGCGACCGTCGCGACCGGGACGCCCGAGGGCATCTGCACGATCGAGAGCAGCGAGTCGAGGCCGGACAGCGCCCTGCTCTGCACCGGCACGCCGATCACCGGCAGCGGCGTGAGGCTCGCGACCATGCCGGGCAGGTGGGCGGCGCCACCGGCGCCGGCGACGATCACCTCGAGGCCGCGGCGGTGCGCCGTGCGCGCGTACTCGACCATGTCGAGCGGCGTGCGGTGGGCGGACACGACCCGCGTCTCGCAGGCGATCCCGAACTCGGCGCAGGCCTCGGCGGCGGCCTGCATCGTCGGCCAGTCCGAGTCGCTGCCCATGATGATGCCGACGCGCGGCCTCTCGTGCTTCATCGCGGATCTCCGAACCCGATCGCCCGGGCGGCCTCGCGGGCGCGCGCGAGCGCGTCTTCGACCGTGTCGCCCAGCGCGGTGACGTGACCCATCTTGCGCCCGCGCCCGCTCGCGCGCTTGCCGTAGAGGTGGAGGTGGGCGCCGGGCACGGCCAGGGCGGCTTCCAGCCCCCGCGCCGCGCCGGAGCCGGGCCCGGTGCCGAGCAGGTTGACCATCGCGGCGGCCGGCGCGACCAGCGACGTGGAACCGAGCGGCAGGCCGAACACCGCGCGCACGTGGTTCTCGAACTGCGAGCACAGCGCGGCTTCGATCGTGTAGTGCCCCGAGTTGTGCACCCGCGGCGCCAGCTCGTTGACGACCACGCGGTCTCCCGGCAGCAGGAAGAGCTCGACGCCGAAGGTGCCGGTGCCGCCGACGGCCTCGATCGCGCGCAGCGCGACGCCGGCCGCGGCGTCGCGCGCCGCGGGCGCGACGGCCGCCGGCACGGTCACCTCGTGGCACACGTGGTCGCGCTGCACGGTCTCGACGACGGGGTAGGCCGCGGTGTCGCCGGTGCGGGAGCGGGTGACGATCACCGCCAGTTCCTTCTCGAACGGGCAGTGCTCCTCGACGTACAGCCCGCGGCCGCCGAGGGCCTGCCACGCGGCCTCGACCTCGGCGGGGCCGGCGACGGTCGCGTTGCCCTTGCCGTCGTAGCCGTTGCGGCGCACCTTGAGCAGCAGCGGCCAGCCGAAGTCGGCTGCCGCCGCGATCACGTCGGCGCGCGCCTCGACCGCCCGGAACCGCGGCACGGCCAGCCCCGCTGCGGCGAGGGCCTGTTTCTGCAGCAGCTTGTCCTGCACGAGGCGCATCGACTCGGCCGTCGGCAGCAGCCGCGCGCCGCGCCGCTCGAGCTCCGCGAGCAGCGCCGCGTCGATGAACTCGTTCTCGACCGTGACGACGTCGACGCCGGCCGCCAGTCGCGCCAGGGCTTCGACGTCGCCGTAGTCGCCGACCACGGTGTCGGCCGCGAGCGCTCCCGCGGGGCAGTCCTCGGCGCGCTCCAGCACCACGACGTCGATGCCGAGCGGGTACGCGGCGAGCGCGGTCATCCGCGCGAGCTGCCCGCCGCCGATGATGCCCAGGCGGCGCCCGCCCGGGCGGACGGCGTCCCCGTCGGGGCGCGCGGAGAGGACGGGCGCTGCGGGCATCGGGAGGCGATTCTCGCATCGACGCGCGGGCGTCGTTATGATCCCCGCCCCGCGATGCCGGAACTGCTGCTCTCCTGCCAGGACCTGGGCCACGCCCACGGCGCCGCCCCGCTGTTCGAGGGGCTGGCGCTCGGCCTGTTCGAAGGCGACCACGTCGGCCTGGTCGGCCCCAACGGCTCGGGCAAGTCGACGCTGCTGCGGATCCTGGCGGGTCTCGAGGAGCCGCAGAAGGGCACCCGCGCCGCGCGCAAGCGGCTGCGGATCGGCTACGTCGAGCAGGATCCGAGCTTCGCGCCGGGCTCGCGGGTGAGCACGGTCTTGCGCGCGGCGCTCGACGACCAGCCGGGCCTCGACCCCCACGAGAAGGACGCGCGGGTCGCGCTGGTGATGGGCCAGGCCGGCTTCGCCGACGCGGCCGCGGAGACGGCGTCGCTCTCCGGCGGCTGGCGCAAGCGGCTGGCGATCGCGCGCGAGCTGGTCAAGGGCCCGGAGCTGCTGCTGCTCGACGAGCCGACCAACCACCTCGACCTCGACGGCATCCTGTGGCTCGAGGAGCTGCTGCCGCGCGAGCCCGAGGCGTTCGTCGCCGTCAGCCACGACCGCTACTTCCTGGAAGCGGTCGCCGGCCGCGTGATCGAGCTGAACCGCGCTTTCGCCGCGGGGCTGTTCGACGTCAAGGGCCGCTACTCGCGCTTCCTCGAGAAGAAGGACGAGGCGCTCTCGGGCCAGGCCGCGTACCAGGAGTCGCTGCGCAACCGCGTGCGCGGCGAGCTCGACTGGCTCTCGCGCAAGGCGAAGGCGCGCACCCGCAAGGCGCAGGCGCGAATCGACGAGGCGGGCCGCCTGCAGGACGAGCTGCGCGACCTCGACGACCGCTCGAAAGGCGCGGGCGGCGGCGTGGCGATCGATTTCTCGGCGACCGAGCGGCGCACGAAGCGCCTGCTGTGGGCGGAGGGCCTGCGCAAGGGCTACGGCGGGCGCACGCTGATCGACGGCCTCGACCTGACGCTCGGGCCCGGCGCCCGGCTCGGCCTGCTCGGCGCCAACGGCAGCGGCAAGAGCACGCTGCTGCGGCTGCTCGCGGGCCAGGAGGCGCCGGACGCGGGCACGGTCGAGCGCGCGCCGAACCTGCGCGTCGTCGTCTTCGACCAGCACCGCTCGCGGCTCGACCCCGAAGTCACGCTCGAGCGCACGCTGGCGCCCGCGGGCGACTCGGTGATCTTCCAGGGCCGCGCCATCCACGTCGCGGGTTGGGCGAAGCGCTTCCTGTTCCGCTCGGAGCAGCTCGTGCAGCCCGTGGGCCGGCTGTCCGGCGGCGAGCAGGCGCGGGTGCTGATCGCGCGGCTGATGCTGGAGCCGGCCGACGTGCTGATGCTCGACGAGCCGACCAACGACCTCGACATCCCGACCCTCGAGGTGCTCGAGGAATCGCTGCTCGAGTTCCCCGGCGCGCTGGTGCTCGTCACCCACGACCGCTACCTGCTCGACCGCGTGTCGAACCGGCTGCTGGCCCTCGACGGCCGCGGCGGCGCCCTCTACTACGCCGACTACGCGCAGTGGGAGGCGGGGCAGGAGGCACTGCGGCAGGCGGAGCGCCTGCGCGAGCGGCCCGCCCCGCGTGCGACCGGCACGGCCGCGGCGACCGTCACCGCTGCGGCGCCCGCGGCCGAGAAGCCGAAGAAGCTCGGCTACCTCGAGCAGCGCGAGATGGAGGGGATGGAGGCCCGCATCCTCGACGCCGAGCTGGAACTCGAGGCGGCGAAGTCGGCGGCCGACGACCCGGCGATCGCGACCGATCCGGCGGCCCTGACCCGCGCCCACGAAGCCCTGGCCGCGGCGCAGGCGCAGGTCGACGCCCTCTACGCCCGCTGGGCCGAACTGGAGCACAAGCGCGGCTGAGGCCGGGACGCGGCTGGCAGGGGCGCCACGCCCGCCCGTGTCACAGCAGATCGGGGAAGCGTTCCAGCGCGATCCGCACCAGCTGGCTGCGGGTGCGCACGCCGACGCGCTCGAAGATCTGCTGGAGCACGGCCTTCACCGAGCTCTCGGAGAGGCCCAGGCGGACGGCGATCTCCTTGTTGGCGAGGCCGTCCAGCACGCCGCGCATGACGGCCCGCTCGCGGTCGCTGAAACGTCCGGCCGGCGCCCGCGGCGCGGCTTCCGAGGCCATCAGCGCCTGCAACTGGCGCTGGTCGATCCAGGCCTTGCCTTCGTTCACCGCGCGGATGCCGCGAGCCAGCGACTGCGCCGAGTCGTCCTTGCGGAAGATGCCGGCAGCTCCGCGGGCCAGGAGCCGCACCGCCTCGGCTTCGCTGACCCCGGCCGTCACCACCAGGACGGGTCCGGAGAAGCCCTGCTGCCGGGCCCGGGACAGGAAGTCGACCCCGCGACCGCTGCCGAGGTCCGCGTCGAGCAGCACCAGGTCCGGTCTCCGGGTCGCCAGCGCGGCCAGGGCGTCGTCGACCGTGCCGCAGTTGCCCACGACCTCCAGGTCGGGCTCGGCGGCCAGCAGCCTCTCGAGCCCCTCGCGGAAGAGGATGTGGTCGTCGACGATCAGCAACCGGACCCGCGTCGCCGAGCCGCTCATGGATCCTCCGCCGTCGAGCCGGAGCGCGCGAGCCGGACCACGAAGCGGCTGCCGCCGGGCACGGGCTCGTAGAGAAGGTCGCCGGCGAAGGAGCGGGCCAGCGTCCGCGAGATGAAGAGGCCGAGGCCCGTCCGGGGGCCGCCGCTGAAGAACGGCCGGAACAGGCTCTCCGGGTGGGCGACGCCGGGGCCGGTGTCCTCGAAGCGCAGCCGCACGTGATCCGGCTCGACCTCCGCGTCGACGGCCAGCCGCCGGATCGGCCGGGCCGCCAGTTCCCGCTGCGCGTTCTGGCCGAGGTTGAGGAAGATCTGGAGCAGGCCCTGCCGATCGGCCAGCACGGCCGGCAACTCGCGTTCCACCCGCCAGTCCAGCTCGATCCCGTGCTCGCGCAGGGCCGGCGCCAGCACGATGCGGAGCTCGTCGAGCACCTGGCCCAGCTCGATCGCGTCGACCGGAGGGCTGGCGCCGAGGCGCAGCTCCGCGGCGGCGAGCTGGCGCAGCCCTTCGACCAGCGAGCCGAGGGCCACGAAGTCCGCGTTCTCCCGCAGGCCGGCGGTGCGTGCCAGGTTGGCGTGGGCCACCGCCGCCGAGGCGGCCAGGTTGCGCACCTCGTGGGAGACGGCGGCGAAGAGCACGCGCGAGGCGGCGGCGACCGTGCCGAGGCCGAGTTCCTCGCGGTCGCGCAACTGCTCGGAAGCGTCGAGCGCGATCGCGGCCAGGCGCAGGCCGGCCGGCGTGCCGTAGGTCGAGAACCACACGTGGGCGAAGAACACGTCGCCGCCGCGGCGGCGCCCGATGCACTCCATGCTGGTCCGCAGCGGGCTGCCGGGATGCTCGAGCGCCGAGGCCAGGGCGGGCAGGTGCTCCGCGATCCCGGCGCCGCTGAGGGTGCCGGTCGGGAACCCCAGGAGATCGTGGGCCGCGCTGTTGGCGAGCAGCACGCGCCCGCTGCCGTCGAGGGTGAAGATGGCGGCGGGGCTGCTGTCGACGAGGGCCTGGAGGTCGCCTTGTGCCGTCTCGCGCAGCGCCACCTGCTGCTGCAGCTCGGTCGCGTGCTCCATCGCGCGCCGCCGGTTGCGGGCGAGCTCCGAGACGAACAGCGCGGTGCCGAGGAAGGCGAGCGCGCCCATCGCCATCCGCGGCAGCACGTCGTCGGCCCAGGGTGCCACGCTGAACGCCTCGCGCAGCACGCTGCAGGCGATCGCCGCGAACACGAGCCAGGCCCGACTCGCGAACAGCGCCAGCACCAGGATCGGGAACAGGTACAGGAAGCCGAGGGAGAGCTGCTCCTCCAGGCTGCGGTCGACCGCGGCGATGAGCAGGAACACCGGCAGCACCACGGCGAGCGCCCGGATCCGCGCCTCGCGCGAGTCGAGCACGGGGATGCGGTCGGGCAGCCCGCTCGCCGCCCGCGGCCCGCGATCGCCTTCCCGTTGCAAGGCCTTCACCCTCCATGCCGATGCCCGCCTTGGGAATTATCGGTTGCGGAGCGTCAGGCGGAGCCCCCGGCCTCGCAAAGATCCAGCGCACTGACCGTTCGGGCAGCCGCTCGGGCATCCACAAGATAGGTGGCCAGTTCGGGCCCGGTCCCCGCATCCTCCTCCGCGTGGGCCGGCGACCGCTTCGGCCCTTCCGTCGCCGTCCGCGCGGAGAGCCGACGCCGGCGACGGTCCACACGCCACGACGCATCTGGAACTGGAGGTACTGCCGATGAAGACGCGAATCCTGGGGTGCGGCCTGCTGCTCGCGGGCGCCCTGTCCCTCAACGCCCAGGACCCGGCGGAGGCGCCTGCGGCTGCGGAGCCTGCGGCCGTCGCGGAGGTGCGCGGCGACGTCGTTGCTGCGGACGCCGAAGCGAAGACGCTGAAGCTCAAGGCCGGCGAAGGCGACGCCGCCACCGAGTGGAGCCTCGTCGTCGAGGGCGAAGACGCGCTGAAGGCGCTCGGCGAGCTGAAGGCGGGCGAGGCGGTCGTCGTCGGATGCCGCGAAGGCACGTCCGGGGAGACCTGCGTCGTGGTCTCTGTCGCGGCCGCGAAGCCCGAGGCCTCGGAGTAATCGGCGCCCGGCGGGGCACCGGAGGAACCCATGAAGGGACTGTGTGTCGTGCTCGTCGCGATCCTGTTCAGCGCCGGTTGCAGCCGGCCCGTGCCCCCTCCGCCCCCGCCGGCCACCCCCGAGAGCCCGCCGCCAGCCCCGCCTCCGGCTCCCGAGCCGCCCGCTCCCGAACCCGACGAATACGAGCGGCTGCGCGCGCTGTCGCCGGAGCAGGTGGACGCGCTGGGACTGCTGCGCGAGCTGCGCTTCGACTACGACCGGGCCGAGATCCGGGCCGACCAGAGGGAGACCCTCGTCCACAACGCCGAGCAGTTGCGCCGCTTCGACTTCCTCGAAGTCGTGGTCGAAGGGCACTGCGACGAGCGCGGCACCGTGGACTACAACCTCGCCCTCGGCGAGCGCCGGTCGCGGGCCGTGCTCGACGCCCTGGTCGCCCTCGGCGTCGAAGCCGGCCGCCTGCGCGCGACCTCGTACGGCAAGGAACAGCCGGTGTGTGGCGAGTCGAGCGAAGACTGCTGGTCGCGCAACCGCCGGGCCCGCCTGAAGGTCGCCTCGACCGGCAGCCGATAGCCACTTCGGGGTCGCTCCACCCATAATCCGCGAGCGTGCGTGCGGGCCGCGGCCTCGGCCCGCACGCCACGAACCTGGAGGGGTGCGCTCCTGAACCTCGAGTCCACCGGCAGCCGGCAGCCCACGCCCCGGCTCCGGTCCCACGTCCTGCTGGCGCTCGTGCTGCTGCTGGCCACCGGCCTGCGCTTCACGGGGCTCGGCTGGGGCCTGCGCCACGAGCCGCACGAGGACGAGCGGCTGTTCGTGGACGCCGTCGAGCAGATGCTCGTCCACCGCGACCTGGACCACCGCTTCTACCAGTACCCGGGGCTGATGTTCTACCTGCTGGCGCCCGTGCTGGCGCTGGCCGATCCGCCGCCGTTCGGCGCCGGCGCGTTCCTGGCCGCGCGCGCGTTGATCGCGGCCTGCGGCGTGCTCGCGGTGTTCCTCGCCTGGCGGCTGGGCCGCCGGCTCGGCGGCGACGGCGCGGGCCTCGTCGCGGCGCTGCTGCTCGCCGTGTCGCCCGCGGACGTGCACACCGCCCACATGCTGCGGCCCGACGTGCCGCTGCAGGTGCTGGGGCTGCTGGCGCTGCTCTCGATGTGCCGGATCGGCGACCGCCTGCGCGACGACGCCCGGGCCGGCGCCTGGCTCGGCGCGGCGTTCGCCCTCAAGTTCAGCGCGGTGTTCCTGGGACCCGCCTACCTGGTGGTCCGCGGCCTGCGGAAAGGCCCGCGCGCGCGGGGCATCGCCGTCGCGGCGCTCGCGGCGGGCGTCGCGTTCGTGGTGCTGAGCCCCTACGCCGTGATCCACGCGTTCGAGTTCGTCGCCGGCGCGCGCGACCAGGTGGTTCACCACTACCAGGGCGACGAGACGCCCGCGTCGTCGCTCCTGTACTACCTCGGCCACCTCGGCCGCTCCCTGGGCCCGATCGGCGCCGGGCTGGTGGCCTTCGGCGCCTGGCAGCGCCGCCGCGACCCGCTGGTGCTGGCGGTGCTGGCCCAGGCCGTCGTGACGCTCGGCGTGATGTCGACGGCCGACACCCGCTTCCTGCGCCACCTGGTGCCCGCGATGGGCGGCCTGGCGGTCGTGGCCGGCCTCGGCTACGCGGCGCTGGCGCCGCGCCTGCCCCGGCTGGCGCCGGCGCTGGCCCTCCTCGGCGCGCTGCCGCCGCTGGCCGTCGCCGCCGACTACGTCCACGACGTCGCGCGGCCGAGCACGTGGGACCGGGCGGCGGACTGGGTGGCGGCCCACCTCCCGCAGGGGGCGGCGGTCCTCTCCAACGTGCCGCTCGGGCTCGACCCGGGCCGCCACGAACTGGTGCGCCCCACGGGCTCGATCGAGCTCGACCGGACGCTGGCGCGCGCGGTCGATGCCGTGGCCTGGGACCAGGGAGGCGACCCGCGGGTGATCGAGGGGTTCCAGCACCTCCACGTCGCCGCACCGCTGGGGCCGGCCAACGGGCTCCGGCTCGTCGTCGCCGCGGCACCGGAGTCGCTGCGTCCGCGCTACACGAGACTGGCGGCCCAGGCGACCTCGCTTCGCAGCTCGGAGCCCGGCCTCGATCTCGCCCCGCTGGTCGATGCGGACGAGACGTCGCGCGTCCGCATCCCGGCCGCCGAGCGGCCACGCTTCGTCGAGGTCGCGCTTCCGGGGCTGCAGCGGGTGGCTCGCGTGGTTCTGGGCCTGGGACCCCGCGGGCGAGGGCGTCGCGAGGGCGTCGAGCTCCTGCTCCGGCATCCGCGCCACGGGTGGGAACGGGCGCCCCACGTCGAGGCCCGCCCTCATCCCGTGCAACAGGCGCACGATCGCGCGGCGTCGCAGGTGCTGCTGATCGTCCCCGCCGAAGCCGACGCCGTGCGGGTCGTCTACCGCGGTCGCAGGGCCTGGGCCCTGGCCAGCCTCGAAATCGACGTCGTCCCGCAGCCGTGAGGCGCGCGGGCCGATGCCCGCGGCGGCCTCAGGGCGTGGCGAACTCGTCGCGCGGGAACAGGTCCTCGTTGAGCGCGTGCTCGCGCGCGGGCGGCTTCACGGGCGCGCTGGCCTTGGAGAGGAAGGGCACGAGGCTCTCGGCCAGCGCGGGCCCCAGGTAGGCGCGGACCTCGTCGGTGCGCGCCCGCGCGATCCAGGCCTCGTGGTCGAGCGGGATCGGCTGGTCGCTGCCGACGACCGCTCCCAGGCCGTCGATCCGCACGACGTGGGGGAACACCGAGCGGAACGTGCGGTACACGCGCAACGTCGGCAGCCAGGTGCACATCATGCCGCCGGGCTTCAGCCGGCTGCGGACCAGCTCGAAGAACTCGCGCGAGTACAGGTTGCCGCTGAACGCCATGTCGGGCGTCAGCGCGTCGGCCTGGATCACGTCGTAGCGGCGCTCCCCGGTCAGCAGCGCGTTGCGGCCGTCCGCCACCCGCACCCGGATCCGCGGATCGGCGAGCAGGGCGCGCAGCGGCTCGAACTGGGGCTGGTGCGCCGTCACCCCGGCCAGCCGCTCGAGCAGCCGCGGCTGCGGCCCGGAGATCTCGAACACGTCCACCCGCTCGGTCTCGCGGCGCAGGCCCGACGCCCACGCGGTGTCGCCGGACCCGAGGCCGATGATCGCCACCTCGCGCGGCGCGGGATGCACCAGCGCGGGCAGCGCGCCGAGGCGGGTGTGGATGCCGCCGAACGGGATCCAGCTGTGGCGGCGGCCGCTGACCACGACGCCCCAGCGCTCGGGGCCCTCGGGCACGAGGGCGGCGACGCCGGTGGCGTCTTCGTCGACGAGGCTGGCGGCGCCGCGACCGTGCAGGCGCTGCCACAGGGCGTCCTGGCCCGGCAGCGCCCAGGCCGTCGCCAGCAGCGCCGCGGCGAGCGCAGGGAACGGCGAGCGCCAGCCGCTGGTCGCCACTCCCACGGCGGCGAAAGCGAGGCCCGCGCCCACCAGCAGCCGCAGCGTGCCCGAAGACCCGAAGGCGTCGAACAGCACGAGGCCGACGAGCAGCGAGCCCAGCGTGCAGCCCAGGATGTTCGCCGCCTGCAGCATCCCGACCTTGCGGCCGCTGGTCGCCGGGTCGTCCTGCACCGCGCGCTGCAGCACCGGGAACGAGAAGCCCATCAGCAGCGTGGGCGGACCGAACAGCACCGCGGGCAACGCGACGTAGAGCCGGAAGAAGGTGTCCCAGTCGAACGCGGCGCCGAGGCCGAAGGCGGTCGGCCCGGCCCAGTAATCGGTCAGCCAGCGCAGGCCCGGCGCGCCGTCCGGAGCCAGCGAGGCGGCGACCACGACGGCCCCGGAGTAGAGCAGCAGCAGGCACTGCGCGAGCAGGAACGCGCGCAGCGGCCGGCGCACGCGGGCGACCACCGCCGAGCCGGCCAGGGTGCCGAGGCCGCAGCCGAGCAGGTAGAAGCAGAGCAGGCTGCCGAAGGTGAACGGGGTCGAGCGCACCGCCACGTCCATCAGCCGGAACCAGACGATCTCCAGCGACAGCGCGCAGCCTCCCGAGGCGGCGTACAGCGCGAGCCACAGCCGGAAGGGAGCCCCGGCCGGTCCCGCCGCCGCGACGACCGGCGTGGTAACGGTGGCGGCGGCCGGCGCCTGCGACCGCGGCGCCGCCAGCCGGATCAGCACCGGCACGGTGAGCGCGGCCAGTCCGTTGGCGGCGGCGGCGACCAGGGTCGCGCCCTCGAAGCCCAGGAAGCGCAGCAGCACCCACGGGGTCAGCGCCGCGCCGGTCGCAGCGCCCAGCACGTTGACCGCGTAGAGCAGCCCGATCCGGCGGCTCGCCGTCTCGGCGTCGAGCACCATGCCGCGGACCAGCAGCGGCAGCGACATCCCCATCAGCAGGGTGGGCGGGGCCAGGCTCGCGAGGTGGAGCAGCGCGGCGCGCCACAGCGGCGTGTACCACTCGATCGCGGCTCCGTACAGCCAGTCGTAGTAGAGCGTGCAGCTCAGCGCGCCCCAGGTCGCGATCCCGACCTCGACCAGGGCGAACGCGGCCAGCGCGCCGCGCCGGCCGAGGCGCAGGCTCAGGGCGCCGCCCGCGTGGCTGCCGAGCCCGAGCCCGAGCATGAAGCTGGCCACGATCACGGCGATCGAGTAGATGCCGATGCCGGTGTGCAGCGCGAGGATCCGCTGCCACGTGACCTGGTACACCAGAGCCGCGACGCCGCTCGCGAAGAACGCCACACCGGCGGCCGCCAGCGCCGCCGTCTCCCGACTCCTCACCGTCACTCCTGCACCTCGTCGCGAACCGCTCGCGCCTTGCGATGGCGGCACCATAGGAGGGGCGCCCCGCAGCGTCCAATAGTCCGGCGCCACGGTACACCATAGCGGCCGACTATCACGCCTGCTTGTCGAGCCAGACCTCGAGGCCCTGGGCGTTGAGCTCGACGTCGAGCGCCAGCAGGGCGTCGAACGCGGCGCCGCCCAGCGGGCACTCCAGGTCCGCCGCGCGGGCGCGGAACTGGTCGGCGATGGCCGCGCGCAGGTATGCCCCGCGATCGGCGCGCGCCGCCGCGCCGCGGCCGAGCGCGACCTGGGCGTCGATCTGCTCGTGCAGCGACCCCGCCAGCGGCTCGAGGCCGGTCACCCGCGAGTAGTGGGTGAGGAACATCGCCTCGGGTCGGAACGCCATCAGCCGGTCGATCGAGGCGTGCAGCGCCTCGGGTTCGAACTGCACCGGCGTCGTGGTCGGGATCAGGAACGGGCCCTTCGCACCGGCCAGCTCGGGGTACGCGAGGCCGAAGGTGTCGCCGGTGAAGAAAGAGCGCGAGGCCTCGTCCCACACGCAGAAGTGGTGGCGGGCGTGACCGGGCGTGTCCAGGAAGCGCAGCGAGCGCCCGCCCAGCGACAGCCCGAACTCGTCCGGCGCCTCGATCACGCGCTCCGCCGGCACCGGCACCAGCGTGCCGTAGCTGCGCTGCATCTCCTCCTCGCCGTAGACCGCCGTCGCGCCGGCGATCAGCTTCGAGGGGTCGATCATGTGGCGCGCGCCGCGCGGGTGCACGACCAGCTTCGCCTGCGGCAGCGACTGCATCAGCAGTCCCGCGCCGCCGGCGTGATCGAGGTGGACGTGGGTCAGGATCACGTGGTCGACAGCGTCACGTGCCACCCCCAGGCCCTCCAGCGCCTCGAGCAGGCGCGGGATCGAGTGGTTGGTGCCGACGTCGACGAACGCGGCGCGGCCGCCCTCGACGATCAGGTGGCTGGCGTCGAAGCGGGGCCGGATGAAGCCGGTGTCGATCGCGTGGATGCCGTGGCCGTGGTGGACGACGTCTTCGGCGGCGAGCGGGGCCATCTCTCAGAGCTCCAGGAACATGACGTGGGCGCCCACGTGGCCGTGGACGTCGTGGCGGAACACGCCGGGCAGGGTGGCCAGGATGCGGAAGCCGAGCTTCTGCCACAGCTTCACCGCGGCGGTGTTGGTCTCGACGACGAGGTTGAACTGCATGGCGCGATAGCCGAGCCGGCGCGCCTCGGAGATCGAGTGGCGGCCCAGCGCCTCGCCGACCCCGTGGCCGCGGGCCGCGCTCGCGACCGCGTAGGACGCCGTCGCGACGTGCGAGCCGCGGCCCATCCACTGCGGCTTCATCAGGTAGACGCCCGCGATCCGGCCGTCCAGCAGGGCGACGACGAGCTGCCCCTTCGGCGCGAACCAGTACCCGACCAGCTCGTCGTCGGTCATCTCCGCGGTGTGCGGGTAGACGCCGCCGTCCGCGATCAGCTCGCGGGTGATCGCCACGATCGCGGCCGCGTCGGCGGGCGTGGCCGGGCGCAGCTCGGGTTCCGCCATGCGCGCCCATCTTCGCCCCGCGGGGCCGCGAACGCGAAGCGGGTAGACTCCACGGGTTTTGAACGACCCGTCCGCTCCCCCTGCGCCGCCGCTGCCGCGCGGCGTGCTCGCCGCCGCCGGCCTGCTCTTCTTCCTGAGCGGGGCGACGGCACTCGTGTACCAGGTGGTGTGGCAACGGCTGCTCGCCCTGCAGAGCGGGGTCGGCATCTACTCGATCGCGATGATCGTGGCCGCGTTCCTGCTCGGGCTCGGCTTCGGCGCCCACTTCGGCGGCGTGCTGAGCGCGCGCTTCGGCGCCCGCGGGGCGCTCTTCGGCTTCGCCGGCGCCGAGCTGGCGATCGGCGCCTTCGGGGCGTCGAGCGCCGCGATCTACTACGACTGGATCGGGCCGCGCGCCGCCTGGCTCTACGAGCCCGCCTGGCGCGCCGGGCTCGTCCACCTCGCCTCGCTGCTGCCGCCGACGCTGCTGATGGGGATGACGCTGCCGCTGCTGGTGCGGGCCCTGGTCCGCGAGGTGCGCGGCGCCGAGCGCGTCGTCGGCTTCCTCTACGGGATCAACGCCCTGGGCGCGGCCTTCGGCGCGGCGGTGACGCCGTGGCTGCTGGTGCGCCACCTCGGCATGCGCACGGCGCTCGACGTGGCAGCCGCGGTCAACGTCTCGGTGGGGCTCGGGGCGCTGCTGCTGGCGCTGCTGGCGATTCGGGACTCGGGCTCCGCGGCTGCCGACGAGCAGCGCCCGCTGGAGACGGCCGACGCGCAGGCGGCCACGCCGTCGAGCGAGGCGCGCCAGCCGTTCGCGCTGTGGTTCGCGCTCTACGCGACCTCCGGCTTCTGCGCGCTGTCGCTCGAGATCCTGTGGTTCCGGCTGATCGACGTCGGCGTCAAGTCGACCGCGTTCACGTTCGGCACCGTGCTCTGCGTCTACCTGACCGGCCTCGGCCTCGGGACGCTGGCAGCGCTGCCGGTCGCGCGCCGGCTGCGGCGGCCGCTGGCGGCCTTCCTCGCGCTGCAGTGCGGCCTCCTGGCCTACGCAGGCCTGGCCGCGCTGGCGCTGGTCCACCTCCCGCCCGACACGCCGTTCTTCCAGTGGTTCTTCGACCTCTGGGGCGGGCGCGACAGCTACAACCTGGGCGGCGCCTGGCGCTGGGAGCCGGTGCTGAAGCTGTACCTGCTGCTGCCGGTGACGCTGTTCGGGCCGCCGACGCTGATGATGGGCGCCGCCTTCACCGTACTGCAGCGGGCCGTGCAGGACGACGTGCGTCAGAGCGGCCGCAAGGTCGGCATCCTGCAGGCGGGCAACATCCTCGGCTGCGTCGCGGGCAGCCTGCTGGTCGGCCTCGCCGGGCTCGGCGGGCTCGGCACCTCCGGCAGCCTGCGCGTCCTGCTGGGTTGCGGCGCGGCGCTCGCCCTGCTCGGCTTCGCCCTCTTCCCGCCGCTGCGAGCGCGCTTCGCCGTCGCGGCGGCGTCGCTCGCCGCGCTGCTCGCGCTCGCCCCCGGCAACGAGGCGCTGTGGCTGCGCATGCACGGCATGGCGCAGCCGGGCGCGCTGATCGCCGAAGACGCCTCGGGCGTGGTCGCGATCTCGCCGGAGCCGGGCCGCCACCGGGTCTGGGTCAACGGCCGCTCGCACAGCGTGCTGCCGTTCGGCGGCATCCACACGGCGCTCGGCGCGCTGCCCGCGATCGTCCACCCGTTCCCGCAGCAGGCCGCGATCATCGGGCTCGGCTCGGGCGACACGGCGTGGGCGGCCGGCTGCCGGCGCCGCACCGAGCGGATCGTCGTCTACGAGATCTGCGCGCCGCAACTCGGGCTGCTGCAGCGGCTGTCGGCCCGCGACCCGCAGGTCGACCGGCTGGCCGCGTTCCTCGCCGACCCGCGCTTCGAGCACCGCATCGCCGACGGCCGCAACGCGCTGCTGCGCGCGGGTGCCGACTTCGACGTGATCGAGATGGACGCGCTGCCGCCGAGCAGCCCCTACGCCGGCAACCTGTACTCGGTCGAGTTCTTCCGGCTGGCCGCGAGCCGGCTGCGCGAGGGCGGGCTGATGTCGACCTGGGCACCCACGGGGCGCACCCGCGCCTCGTTCGCGGCGGCCTTCCCCCACGTGCTGGCGACCGAAGACGGCAAGGTGCTGATCGGCAGCCGGCAGCCGATCCCGCTCGATCGCGAGGGCTGGGAACGGCGCGCGCTCTCGCCCGCGGTGATCGACTACCTCGGCCTCAAGCGCGCCGAGGAGATCGCCGCCCTGCTGCGCGAGCTGCGGCCGCTGGATCCCGCGGACGCGGCCGGCGAGCGCAACACCGACCTCTACCCGCGCGACGAGTTCGCCGCGCGCTGAACACGCCGTCCGGCGCGACCCCGGCCCTCGTCAGAACGCGAGCGCCACGCGCAACGTGGCGACGAAGGCGTGGCCCGCCGACGCTTCCGCGGGGGCGACCACCCACTGCACGTCGGGCTTGACGTGCAGCCACGGCCGCACCCGGGCGCCGTAGAACGCCTCGATCGCGTGCTCGCTGCGGCGGCCGTCCGCGAAGCGGAGCTGGCTCCACAGCAGGCCCGCGCTGTCGTCGGCGCGGCCGGGCAGCGGCGCCCGCGCGGCCACGCCCAGCGCCAGGTGACGGTCGATCGTGGCGAGCGCGCGATCGGCACGGCCCCACTGGACGAACACGCCGAGCCCGGGCGCGTCGAAGTCGCCGCGCGACAGGCGCTGCTCGAGCACCGCGTAGTGCCCGCTCGTGCCCGCTGCGGGCCCGCCGTCGTGGCGGGCGAAGTCGCCGCTGTGGCGCCAGGCGCCCGCCGCCACCCGGCTCGCGCGTCCGCCGCTCGTGCGCGTGAGGCCGACTTCGCCGATCGTGAACAGCGCGTCGGGCGCGCCCCAGAACGTGCCGAGGCCGCGGTTGCCCGTGCGGCCGTGGCAGCCGGCCTGGGTGGCGCCGTCGTAGAGCGCGGCGCCGAGTTGGAGCCAGGGCGCCGGCTGCGCCAGCAGGTTCACGCTCGCCGCCGGGTCGGGATAGGTGGGGAAGCCCTGGATCGTGGGGCTGAAGCCGGCCACCGAGTTGAGGAACTCGCCGCCCTGCAGCACCCGGGCGAACTCGGTGTTGGCGTCGACCTTGCCGAGCTTGAGGCGCAGCCGGCCGCCCCAGGCCGACTGCTCGAGCCAGGCCTCGGAGACCTGGTCGAACGCGGGAGCATCGACGTTGTCGAAGCCGTGGGCGTCGCCGACCAGCTCTCCGCCGTGGTCGCCCGCGTGCGACTGGGTCGCCAACCGGAAGCGGCCGCCGCGCCAGCCGAGCAGCCGGTCGGCATCGACCTCGACCGCGGCCAGCAGCGGTCGTCGCAGCGTCGCGCCCCGCCGCCGGCCGCCGCTGAGGTTGGCGGAGGCGTCCGCCTGGATCGCGAACTCGAGCTCCACGCCGCGCCGCGCGAGCCGGTCTCGCAGCCCGGCCGCTTCCTGGGCGGTGGCGGGGAAGGAGCAGGCGAGCGCCGCGAACAACGAGACCGTCGCGCGGCGCACGTCGGGCGGACAGACCTCCGGCATGGGACCTCCGGGGAGCGATCTTCGGGATGCGGCGCTCAGGCCAGCAGTCGGCTGAGCGTCTGGTAGGTCACGAAGGCGGCGCTCCAGGCGAGCGCCGTCATGTAGAAGAACTGGAACGCGGCGAACTTCCACGAGCCGGTCTCGCGGCGGGTCACCGCCTGGGTCGGCAGGCACTGCATCGCCAGCGCGAAGAAGACCAGCAGCGAGGCGGCGGTCGCGGTGTCGAACAGCGGCCGCCCGTCGGGGCGCGTCTGCGTGCGCAAGGCGTCGCGCAGGCCTGTCGACTCGACCTCGTCTTCGCCGACCGCGAACACGACGGCCAGCGTGGAAACCAGCGTCTCGCGCGCGGCGAACGAGCTGAGCACGCCGATGTCGATCCGCCAGTCGAAGCCGAGCGGCGCGAACAGCGGCTCGATCGCCTTGCCGATGCGGCCGGCGGCGGCGTGCTCGAGACGGGTCGGCCCCTCGAGGGCCGCGGCCCGCGCCGCGGCTTCTTCGGTGCCCAGCGCGCGCGCGGCGGCCGCCTCCTCGCGGGCCTGCGCCGGCATCGCCGCCAGCAGCTCGGCGTCGGAGAGCTTCGGGTAGGTGGAGAGCGCCCACATGCCGATCGAGATCAGCAGGATCACGCTGCCCGCCTTGCCCAGGAACACGACGCCGCGGTCGACGGCGGAGAGCAGCGCGTCGCGCAGGCTCGGCATCTTGTAGGTCGGCAGCTCCAGCACCAGCGGCTGGCTGTCGCCCTTGAGCAGCGTGCGCTTGAACAGGAACGCCATGCACAGCGCCGCGACGATGCCGAGGGAGTAGGCGCCGGCGAACATCACCCCGCCCAGCAGCGGCTGGCCGGCGAACAGCAGCGCCGCGATCATCGCGTAGACGGGCAGCCGCGCCGAGCAGGTGAGCAGCGGGAGGATCAGGATCGTCACCAGCCGGTCGCGGCGGTCCTCGATCACCCGCGTCGACATCAGCGCCGGGATCGCGCAGGCGTGGGCCGAGAGCATCGGCACGAAGGCCTTGCCCGGCAGCCCGACCTTGCCCATCAGGCGGTCCATGACGAACGCGGCGCGGGCCAGGTAGCCGCTGTCCTCGAGCAGCGAGAGCAGGAAGAACAGCAGGCAGATCTGGGGCAGGAACACGAGCACGCCGCCGACGCCCCCGATCACGCCGTCGACCACGAAGCTGCTCAGGTCGCCTGCCGGAAGCCGCGCTGCGACCGCGTCGCCGAGCGCCGCCACCGCGGTCTCGATCGCGTCCATCGGGATCTCGGCCAGGCTGAACAGCGTGACGAACAGCGCCGCCATCACGAACGCGAAGGCGGCGAGGCCGGCGACCGGGTGGGTCAGCACCCGGTCGAGCGCGGCCGTGCGCTGCGCGGAGAGGTGTGGCGCCCCTTCGGAAGCGCGGGAGGCGACGTCTTCGGCCCAGTCGAAGCGGGCGGCGCTGTGGGCGCAGCCGCGGCAGCCGGAGCAGCCGCCGCCCTGCAGCGCGACGGGCAGCGGCGCGACCGCGGCCGAGCCGCCGAGCAGCGGCTCGAGCTTCTCCAGCAGCGCGGGCAGGCCCTCGCCGGTGCGGGCGCTGATCGCCACCACGGGTGCGCCGATCTCGCGCTCGAGCGTCGCGGTGTCGACCTTCAGCCCCTCGGCGCCGGCGAGGTCGCTCATGTTGAGCGCGACCAGCACCGGTACGCCGAGCTCGCGGACCTGGCCGACGAGGTACAGGTTGCGCGCGAGGTGGGTCTGGTCGACGACCACCACCGCGGCGGTCGGTTTCGGGTGGCCGTGCTCGCCGAGCAGGGCGTCGCGCGCGACCCGCTCCTCGAGCGTGCCGGCGTTGAGTCCGTAGAGGCCGGGCAGGTCCATCACGTCGACCCGGCGGCCGCCCGCGATCAGGCTGCCCATCCGGCGCTCGAGCGTGGTGCCGGGGAAGTTCGCGGTCTTGGCGCGCAGGCCCGTCAGCCGGTTGAACAGCGTGGTCTTGCCGGTATTCGGGTTGCCGATCAGCGCGAGCAGCGGGCGCGAGGTCGTCGCGGTCGGCTGCGGTGTGGGCAGGGAGGAAGAAGAAGACAGGGGGCCCAAGGGAGTCAGTCTCCGATCCGCACGCGGATGGCGCGGGCGAGCGACGCGGCGAGGCCGATGCGGGTGCCGAGCACGCGCACGATCATCGGGTCGCCGCCTTTTGCGACCTCGACGGTGCGGCCCGCGCACAGGCCCATCACCTCGAGCCGGGCGAGGTCGAGGTCGCGGGCGTCGATCGCCTCGATCCGGGCCGGCCGGCCCTCGGGGAGGGCCGCCAGGTCGCAAGTGAAATCGAGTTTCATCTTCCGGCAATTAAAGCAAACCCCAAGCCAGGGCGGTACCCGGTCTCGGGGTCGGGATGGAAATCCCTGGGGATGAACTATTTATGGGGTGAGCGCCGAACGGGGGAGAGACCGGGCCACGCAGGCCCTGCGGAGCGGGCCATGGCCCGCCCCGCAAGGATTCGCCGCCTTACGCGCGAGTTCTGCCCGTCATTTCTCCTGCGCGCCGGCCCGGATCGTCTCCAGGCCGTGGGCGTCCGGCCCGGTTTCCGCGCGGCGCAGGAGCCACGCGAAGAGCACGCCGAGGAAGCCGAGGGTCGAGAAGATCCACATGCCGAGCGCGTAGCCGCCGGGGTTGGTCGCGCTGGCCGTCGAGAAGTCGTTGGCCCAGCCGATGCCCCAGTTGACGCCCAGCACGCCGATCTGCTGGACGAGCGTCATCAGGGCGTAGGCCGTGCCCAGCCGCTTGGCGTCGACGACGTAGGTGACCGCGGGCCACATCACGGCGGGCACCAGCGAGTAGCCGATGCCGAGCAGCGCCACCGGCACCGCGAGCGGGACGCCGGAGCCCGGCACCAGCAGCACGAAGGCGGGGAACAGCAGCGCCGAGCCGGCCAGCATGAACAGCGCGCGGCGGGCGACCTTGTCGACCAGCAGGCCGAACAGCGGGGTCGCGATCATCGCGGACAGCGGCAGCAGGCTGTTGAGGAAGCCGCCCATCTCGCGCGAGGCGCCGTGGCCCTCCATGAAGAACTTGATCGCGAACGTGCGGAACGGCAGCACCGCGGAGTAGAAGACGAGGCACAGCGCGACGACGTACCAGTACGAGCGGGTGAAGCGGAACAGGTCGCCGAGCACCAGCTTGTCGGTCTCGCCGGCGGTGCCGAGGTCGTACTGTCGCTCGGCGTTGCGCTCCATCCACCAGTAGACGACCGCGCCGAACACGCCGATCACGCCGGCGCCGACGGCCAGCCACAGCGGATCGCGCCAGTTCGTGTAGAGCGTGCCCGCCCAGGTCGGGGAGTTGTCGGCGGCGACCGAGGCCAGCCGCGCGACCAGCAGGTTGATCCCGAAGGCGAAGCCCAGCTCCTTGCCCTTGAACCACTTGGCGAGCGCGGTGGTGACCGCGACGATCAGCGACTCGGCGCCCAGCCCCAGCACGAAGCGGCCGGCCAGCATCACCCACAGCGAGCCCGAGGAGACGCAGATGAGCGCGCCGAGCAGGCACAGCGCCGCGAAGACGACGCTCGCGACCTTGGTGCCGATGCGGTCGATGATGATGCCGCCGATCAGCAGGGTGCCGATCGCCGCCACGCTGTAGATCGCGTTGAGCCAGCCGATCTGGGTGTCCGTGTAGCCGAGCTGCTGGCTGAGCAGGTCGGCGATCGGCGCGATGGAGTCGTAGATGTAGTAGTTGCCGGCCATCGCCAGGCTGACGAACAGCAGCACCAGCCAGCGGGTCAGCGACGGCGGTTGGGGACGCGCGTTCTCGGGCATTTGGAGCGGGATTATAGGGGCCGCGCTACGGGCGCGCGGCCGGCTCGGCCGCCTTTTCGGCCTTCTCGGCCTTCTCGGGCTTCTCCGGCAGCGAAGGGGCTGCGAAGTCGGGCGCCGCACCACCGAACAGGTGGTGGTCGAAGAAGTCCAGGTTGTGGCGGATCACGGCGCGCATCGACTTCGGCTTGGTGATGCCGTGGCCGAAGCCCTTGTAGACGATCATCGCGACCGGCACGCCGCGGTCCTCGAGACCCTGGCGCAGCTCGTAGGCGTTGGCGATCGGCACCCGGCGGTCGTTCTCGCCGTGCTGGATCAGGGTCGGCGTCTTCGCGCCCTTCACGTACGACATCGGCGAAGTCTTGCGGTACACCTCGGGATCGTCGGCTGGGTCGTCGCCGAGATAGTGGATCGTGAACGGCGTGATGTCGGTGTTGTAGTAGTAGGTCGCCCAGTTCGAGATGCCGGCGCCGACGGAGATCGCCTTGAAGCGGGTGGTCGAGGTGGTCAGGAACGCCGAGATGTAGCCGCCCTGGCTCCAGCCCATCGAGCCGAGCCGGTTCTCGTCGACGAAGCCCTGCTGCACCAGGTGGTCGATGCCCGAGAGCACGTCCCAGGCGTCGCCGACGCCCAGGTTCTTCTCGTTCAGGCGGCGGAAGCGCTCGCCGTAGCCGGCGCTGCCGCGGTAGTTGACCTTCAGCACGAGGGCGCCCTTCGCCGCGAACAGGTCGCTCGGGTAGTAGCGCAGGTCGGGCTGGAGCAGGATCGGGCGGTCGGTGCCGGTCGGGCCGCCGTGGATGATCGTGACCAGCGCGTACTTCTTCTTCGGGTCGAAGTCGGCGGGCTTGATCAGCACGCCTTCGATCTCCTCGCCGTCCTGGCTCTTCCAGCGCACCAGCTCGCGACTGCCGAGGCGGAAGCCCTTCGCCTCTTCGCCGACGGTGGTCAGCGCCCGCGGAGCGAAGGGCGCAAGGGCCGAGACGTGCACCTCGGGCACCGCGGTCGGCGAGCCGGACACGAACGCGACGCGCTTCGCGTCCTTCGAGAGCGAATAGCCGAAGCCGATGCGGTCGGCGGGCTCGCTGGCGCGCGCGACGCGGCCGCTCGTCAAGTCGACCCGGAACAGGTGGTAGGCCGTGCGTTGCGCCGCGGTGAACCACAGCCCCGCCGCGTCCCACGCGAGCAGGTTCGGGTCCTCGTCGAAGGCGTCCGTGAGCGAGCGCGGGCTGCCGCCGGCCGCGTCGACGACCGCGATCCGGGTGTTGGCCGCCCAGGTCACCTCGCGCCCCATCGTCGTCTCGAACGCGATCTGCCTTCCATCCGGCGACCACGCCGGAGAGGTGTCGGGCCCGGGCCAGGTCACGACAGGCTTCACCGCTTCGTCCTTAAGATCGAGCACGTAGAGGTCGCTGGTGTGGCCCTGGACCAGGTCGGGGTTGCGGGTGGCGGCGAAGGCGATGCGGGTGCCGTCTGGCGCCCACGAGAAGGAGGCGACGCTGCGCTCCCGGCCCTTCGTGCGCGCGGTGCCGGCGACCGGCGCCTTCAGCGCTTCCGCGACCTCGAAGGTGAAGAGCTGGACGAACGCGTAGTCCCCGCGCACCACCTCGTACGCGCCGTAGTGGTCCTTGCGGGCCTTCTGCTCCTTGTCCTCCGCCGCGGCGGCCGTGAAGGCGATCTGCTTCCCGTCCGGCGACCACTCGAAGGCGTTGACCGCCGTCTCCGACTTCGTGAGCTGGACCGCCTCGCCGCCGTCGGCGCGCAGCGCGAAGACCTGGTTCTTGTCGCCCGCGCGCGAAGAGAGGAAGGCGATCCACCGGCCGTCCGGCGACCACGCGGGCGCGGTCGACGACTTGTCGCCGCGGGTGAGCTGGACCGCGCTGCCGGCGGGCGCGTCGGCCTTCGCCAGGAAGAGCTGGGTGACGAACGCGTCCTTCTCGAAGTCGGCCCGCGTCACGCCGTAGACGACCCGCGAGCCGTCCGGCGAGAGCGCGACCGCTCCCAGCGTGGGGAAGCGCGCCAGCTCGTCGATCTCGGGCACGCGGCGCTCGTCCGGGGTCGGCGCTGCGGCCAGCACCGGAAGCGGGGTCAGGGCGGCGGCCAGGGCCAGGGCCAGGGACAGGGACAGGGACAGTGTCTTTCGCATCATCGGCTCCATTTACTCTGGAGTCGCGGAGCCACCTGACGGTGTCTCCGCGCTCCGCGGGGGCTACGTCGGGCGACGAAGCCTCCTCCGCCCCCGCACCCCCATCTAGTAGCGCCAGCTCGTCAGGTCGGCGCCGGGAGGCGCGGACTTCAGGATTCGCTCCACGATCTTCGGCGCGAACATCTGGTGGTAGCGCAGGCGCGACAGCGCGTTGGGCCGCGTGTGGTCGCCGTTCCAGCAGTGTTCCGCGCGGTCGCCGTAGTCGACCTCGCCGCCGTAGGGCGGGTTCGTCGTCGACTTCAGGAACTCCTCGGCCGCGTAGACCGCGTTGTTCAGGTAGTAGTTGTCCATGTCGCCCACGTAGATGTGGACCTTGCCGGCGAGCTTCGCGCCGAGCCCCTTCTCCCAGTCGCGCTTCATCACGTGCACGAGGTCGTAGTTCTCGCGCCAGTGCTCGGCGACCGCGCGGTCGATCACGCCGGTGCGCTTGTCGAAGATCGGCTTCGGGTAGCCGTCGGCGCCGACCGGCGAGTAGACGGCCTGCCAGACGTCGAACTGGCCGCCCGAGCGGGCGTTCGTGCCGAGCACCAGCTCCATGCGGTTCATCTGCTCCATCGTCGCGCTCAGGTGGCCGAGCCAGTCGCGGTGGGCGGGCCGCGCCACCGTCTTCCACGGGCCGCGCGCGAAGAACGCGTTTTCGTCCTCGTACAGGTTCGTCGTCACGTAGTGGCGGAAGTCGATCGGGTCGGGGCAGGCCGCCCAGCAGCCGTTGAACTCGTCCGGATAGAGCACCTGCGCCGCCAGCGCCTCCCAGCCGCCCGTCGAGCCGCCGTACATGAACCGCGCCCAGCCCTGGCCGAGGCCGCGGAACGTCTTCTCGATGTGCGGGATCAGCTCGCGCACGATCGCGTCGCCGTACGGGCCGAGGTTCTGCGAGTTCACCGCGTACGAGTCGTCGTAGTACGGGTTCGCGTGCTGGATCTCGACCAGCAGGAAGCGCGGGAAGCCGGGGCCCGTCCAGTCCTCGTAGAACTGGTGCGCCGCCTCCTGCTCGATGCGGTTGTAGCCGTGGAGCCTGAAGCGCGCGGAGTAGTCGGGCTTCAGGTCGGGGTCCGGCGGCTGCTCGCGGAAGCCCTCGAGGTCGTGCGAGAAGTGGCCGTGGTTGATCACCAGCGGGTAGCGCGCCTGCGGGTGTTCGTCGAAGCCCGCGGGCAGCAGCACGTGGGCGCCCAGGTGCATGTCGCGGCCCCAGAACTTCGACAGCAGCTCGGAACGGATGCGGACGTGCTTGATCCACTTCGTGTCGGCGGGCGGCTCGATCGGCGGGATCACGCGGTCGAGCTGCACGCGCAGCGGCTCGGCGGCCGCCGGGTCGAACTCGACCTTGCGCGGCGCGCTGTACAAGTTGCCGGGCGCGCGGTTCCACTGTTGCCCCTCGCCGCGGTCCATCGGCAGCTTCACGACGTGGCCGTCGGCTCGGCGGAACGTCTCGTAGCGGTGCAGCAGCGCCTGCACCGTGTACGTCCCCTTCGGCACCTGCGCGAGCGAGTCCAGCGGATAGCCGAGCACCGACGCGTCGAACGCGGCCGTGGTCCCGGGCTTCCAGCCGTCGACGTCGATCCCGAACACCTGCTGGGTGCGCAGCGACGTGTCGCTGACCTGGAACCGCGGCTCCGCGGAGTCGTCGGTCGAGAACAGCAGCAGCAGCCTTCCGTCCGCGGGCTCCGCGGCCAGCGAAGCGTCGAAGGTGACGCTCACCCGTGGGCCGGCCGGTCCCGCCGCCGCGGCCGTCGCGGCCCCGAAGAGACCCGCCACCACCAGCCCAGCGCCCGCGATCCGTGGCATCACCCCTCCTTCCGCCGTCCCGGGCGGATGCTACGCCCGCGGCGCTTGACGGCGCGCCCGCCCGGAAGAAAATGTCCCACCGCTTCCAAAGGAGTCCATCGATGCCGGCGACGCCTCGCCTGCCGCGGCCCGGCGGCCGCTACGTCGAGCTGTTCAACAGCGGTCTCGAGGTCTGGCTCTACGACGAGTCGCACCGCGAGGCCTTGCGCCGGAGCGGGGCCCTGGCTTTCGGCCGCAAGACCCAGGAGTCGAAGTACCGGACCCAGGCGCGGAAAGGACGAATCGTCGCCTACAGCCTGCGCCAGGACGACGCGCTGAGCCTCGCGGTCTACGTCGGAGACCCGCTCACCGACCAGGAACTCTCGGAAAGCCGCTGGCTCGAGCCGCAGGTCGCGCTGCTCGACCTGCCGTCGGGCCAGCTCTGCGTCGAAACCAACGACTCCTGCCGCCTGCTGCCGGATGGCGACGAACCCGGCGGCCGCCTCGACGTTCCCCCGGGCCGCTATCGCCTGACGCTCTACCGCGTGGACCACGAAACGCTGGCCCGCGAGGGCCTGCCGTGGTCGGCGCCGCAGGAGATCGTCGTGCTGACGCCCGGCGGCCGGCCCGCGGACGCGGCCGAGGCGCTGCTGCCGTTCCGGCCCCGCCGCGATCGCACCTGGGTCGAGAAGTACGCCGTGGCGGCGGGCCGCGCCGACGCCCTCGCGTGGTTCTTCGACGCCCGCGACACCTTCGCCGTCAACCTCGACGCCCGCGCGGTCGAAGCGCTCGGCCTGAAGCACGGCGGCTACTTCCGGACCCGGGTGCCCGCCGTCGGCCTGGAGCTGACCAGCGTGTTCGGGCCCTCCTGGCGGGAAGCGCGCGCGCTTCCGCTGCCGGACCTCGACGGGCTCGTGGAGTACGGATTCGCCACCCTGTCGCCGCTGGCCGATTGGGATGGCGCCGTCGGGCTCTTCGCGCGCCGCGAGCGCGGGCAGGCCGCCGTGCCCGCGGCGGCGCTGCGCGTGTGGCACCCCGCGACGGTCGAGCTGCTGGCGGTGGGGCCGCGCCGCGTCGAGCCGGGCCCGAACGACGCCCGCTTCGAGCCGCTGGCGCTCGCGGACGTCGAGCACTGCGACGCGGGATTCCTGGCCTTCGTGCTGGGCGACGCGCTGGGCACCAGCGACCTCGACGAGTTGCCGTGGCCGGAGGCGCTGGCGCGCCTCGACGCAGCGTTCGCGAGCGTCGGCCTGCAGCCGGCCGGAGACGCGGCGTGGCGGGCCCGCTACCACGACGCCGAGCTCGCCTACGACCTGCGGCTCTACGCGGGGGCGAAGGAGACCTTCGGCGTCGTGCTGACCCGCGAGGCGTCGCTCGAACTGCTGCTGATCAGCGCGCTCGCGGACGGCTCCTGGCTCGCCACCGGCCTGGCCGACACCCTGGAGCGGATCCGCGCCGAGTTGCAGGGGCGGGGCCTCGACGTCGCCGGTTTCCGGCTCCAGAACTGCGACCAGCCGTTCGCGGCGCTGGCCGCGGCCCACGCGGCGCGGCTCGCCTCGTCCGCGACGCGACCGAACGTGGTGGCCACCGACGCCGACTCTGCCCGCGAGGCGCTCGGGCGCTTCTTCGCCGCCGTGTTTCCGTGAGCCTTCAGCCGGACCGCCGGCACGGGAAAACCTGGTCGGTGCCGCCCTCGTCGTCGATCGGGCGGGTGATCAGCTCCAGCACCGTGTCGCAGGGCGTCAGCGTGTCGTAAAGGAGCATTCCCGAGGGTAACGTTGTCCGGGGGCTCGCGGGAGGGCGGATGCGGATCGCCTGGATGACCGTGCTGCTGCTGGCGTCGGGACCGGTCGCGGGACCGGGGCCGGACGGGCGCTGGCTCGACGGCGGCCTCGTCCAGTGGAACGCGGCGGGCGCGGCCGTGCCGGCGCCGCCGCAGGCCCCCGCCGGCGACGACGCGTTCGCGCACGCGCAGCGACGGTGCGCCTCGCTGCTGAAGGTGGCGGAGACGGCGTCCGAGCGCGCCGTCGCCGCCGCCGGCTGGAAGCTGCGCGAAGGCGGGACCTCGAGCCGGGGGCGCATCGAGCTGGTGACCGGGTTCGCCGCGTTCGGCAGCCAGTGCCGCTCCGCTTCGGCCCAGGTCTTCGCCTTCGCCGACGGGAAGTTCGCCGGCACGCTGTCGCCGCATCCCATGGACCAGCGCACGGACGGCGGCCTGGTCGCCACGCAGATCCACGAGGACGGCCGCGTGGACGCCCTCTACGCGCGGTACCTCGACCCGCGGTCGGCGTGTTGCCCGACCAGCCACGCGCGCGCCCGCTTCGGCGTGGTCACGGACGAGCGCGGCGTACCCCGCCTGGTGTGGTCGTCGTTGGAGGAGATCGCCGAGCCGTAGGCCAGCCGCTACGCCGCTCCCTCGCGCAGCAGGCGCTCCAGCTCGATCGCCGGGCACACCGCGTGGCCGAGGTAGTGGAGCAGGTTGGAGGCGACCGAGCGGACCAGCTTCTCGACGCCCGGGTCGAGGCAGCGGCCGTCCGCGTCGAACACCCCGTGGATCGGCATGGAGGCGGCCGGGGTCGCAATCCTCGAGGGGCGGACGGCTGCGCGAGCTGCCGGCCTTCCGCTCCGCCCCGATCGACGACGCGCGCTTCTTCCTCGAGGACGACCCGCGACGGCCTGTCCGCGAACGCGGTCGAGGGCCCGCGGTGGATGCTACGCCGCGCCGCGCGATACTGGGGGCGCCGCCGGCCGGGCCGGCGGGAGCGGAGGCACGCATGTTGTCCACGCCCGAGTGGATCGCCGCCCACCGGACGCGCTCGCAGGCCGCCGCCTACGCCGACTTCTACGGCCGCCGCGACGCGCTGCGTTGGCTGTTCCGCTTCGACGTGCGCTACCGCTGCCGCCGGCTCGTCGAGGTCGCGAACCAGCTCGGCCTCGACCTCGAGGGCCGGTCGGTGCTCGACGTCGGCTTCGGCGGCGGCCACCTGCTGGCCGCGTTTCCCCGCAGTTGCACGCTGTGCGGCGCCGACGTGTCGCGCTCCGCCGTGAAGCGGGCGGGGCGCGATCCGCGCTTCCACCGCTGGCGAGGCGCGCGCTTCGTGGAGGTGCGCGAGGACGACCCGGAGGACCTGCCGCCCGGGCCGTTCGACGTCGTCCTCTCGTCGCACACGCTCGAGCACGTGCCCGACGACCGCGCGCTGCTCGCGGCCGTCCGCCGCCGCCTCGCGCCCGGCGGCACGTTCTTCCTGTTCGTGCCGATCGAGGAGCCGGACTACAACCCCGATCACGTGCGCAACTACTCCGTCGAGAGCATCGGCGAGCGCGTGCGCGACGCCGGCTTCGAGGTGCTCTTCGTCGAGGGCAGCATGCACGTCAACGGCCACGTCTGGAAGGTGATCACCGTTCCGAGCCGCCGCCGCTGGCCCGTGCTCCGCGGCGTCGTCGACGGCCTGCGCCTCGCCACCCTTTCGGCGCTCACCTACCGCGGGCAGCGGTTCTTCGACGCGGCCCTCGACCGCTGGGGTTTCGGTCCCCGCCAGGCGTTCCTGGTATGCCGCCGGCCCGGCGGCGCGAGGTTCTGAACCGACCCCTCAGCCCTGGGCGCGCCAGGCGTCGGGCGCCGAGCAGGTGCGGGCGCAACCGAGCGTGCAGCGGTCGGCGCAGGCGCCCTTCGGGAGGTGGAACTGCGCGGCGAGGTCCCTGGCCCCGTACTCCAGCAGCGGCCGCGCGAAGCGTGCGGCCTGCTGGCTGCACCAGTGGGCGTCGCCATGCTCGTCGACGTAGACGTAGCGCGAGCCCGCGCGGCAGCGGAACGGTGCCGCCCGCCCTGCGAGCAGGCGATCGCGGTAGCCGCCGGCCTCGCGGCGGCGCCGGCCCAGGCGCGCCATCGCCGCCCGGTAGTCGCGCGCCACGGTCGCGTCCGGCTCGAGCTGCCCGGTCCCGCCGTGCAGCAGCAGGACCCGCGGCCGCAGCCCGTGCGCCCGCGCGAAGTCGATCGTCTCCAGGGTCTCCTCCGGCGGGCAGGCGCCGACGACGGCGCTGACGACCACGCGGAAGCGCGCCCGTTCCGCGAGGCGCACCAGCCTGTCGCGTAGGGTGTCGAGGGTCTTGCGGGTGGTTTCGTTGGCGCGGGCGCCGTCGACGCTGACCTGGAGGTCCGTGAGTCCCGCGTCGTTCAGCCCGTCGATCGCCTCGTCGCTCAGCAGCACCGCGTTCGAGATCAGCATCCGGCGCGGGAAGTCGTGCCGCGTGGCCAGCCGCACGAGGTCGACGAGCCGCGGGTGGAGCAGCGGCTCGCCGCCCGTGAACTCGAGGGCCAGCGCGCCCAGTTCGCGGATGCGGCCGACGCGGGCGACCAGGTCGTCCCAGGGCACGGGCGCGCTGGTGCGGTCGTACTCGTTGCAGTAGCCGCAGCGCAGGTTGCAGCGGCGGGTGACGACGAGCTGGACAAGGTAGGGAGCGTAGGCGATGCGGTCGCGCAGCGGGATCAGCCCGGGCCGCCGGCCGAAGACGAACCGCGCCAGTGACGGCAGCGTCATCACGTGCTCCTGCCCGGGGCATGTTAGCGCCGCCGGTGCGCCATGATCGCGGCGGGAGATACTGCAGCGCGGAGGCTCCCCATGACCGCGCCGGTCCCGACGCTCGCCGAGTTCCCGCTGAAGACGCACGAGAAGCTGCGCTACGCCGACACCGACCGCCAGGGGCACGTCAACAACGCCGTGTTCGCCACGATGCTGGAGACGGGACGAGTCGAGCTGCTCCTCGCCCCCGACCAGCCGCTGTTCGAACCGGGCTGCGGCTTCGTCATCGCCAGCCTCCAGGTCGACTTCCGGGGCGAGATCCTGTGGCCGGGCCAGGTCGAGATCGGCACCCGGGTGGCCGCGACGGGCCGCAGCTCGGTGACCCTCGAGCAGGCGCTGTTCCAGGGCGGACGCTGCGTGGCCACGGCGCGCAGCGTGATCGTGCACGTGAACGAGGCCAGCCGCCGCTCGCACCCGCTCGGCCCCGACGCGTTGCGCCGGCTCGCGGCCCTCGGGCCGACGGGGCCCGCTCCGCGCTGAACCCCGCGGTCAGGGGCGACGGCAGAGGAACACCTCGTCGGTGCCGCCTTCTTCGTCGATCGGGCGCGCGATCAGCTCGACGCGGTAGCCGGTCGCCTCCAGCAGCGCGATCCACGTCGCGCGGGGGAACAGGCCCTCGAGGTGGCGATCGTGGATCGCCCGCACCTCGTTTCCCTCGCGCAGCAGGAACGCGTACTCGGCGCGGTAGGTGCAGTCCGCGGGGTCCGGGTCCCAGCACCACTCGATGCAGCGCAGCGCGCGATCGCCGTCCTCGCCTTCGATCAGGGCCGTGCCGGCCCGGAAGCGCTCGCGCACGAAGTCCGGAGCGAACAGCGCGGCCCCGCCGGGCCGGGTATGGACGAACGCGGTCTCGATCGCTGCGCGCAGGTCGGTCTCGCTCGTCATGTAGACGATCGCGTCGTGGACCAGCACCGCGTCGAACGTGCGACCGAGCCGCAGCGAGCGCATGTCGCCCGCCACGTGCTCGCACTCGGGGTTGAGCTCGCGGGAGAGGTCCTGCATCGCCGGCGACAGGTCGGACAGCGTGCACTGGAAGCGGCGCTTGAGGTGGACCGCGTTGTGGCCGGCGCCTGCGCCGAGCTCGAGCAGGGAGTGCGTGTCCCCGGAGGCGGCGCGCACGAGCCCGGCTTCGTAGGCCGCGGCTTCTTCGGCGTGATCCTCGGGCGGGTCCACCAGTCGGTACCAGGGCGTGAGGGCGTCGTAGAGCTGCATGCCCCGAGGCTAGCGCACGTGCGCCGCCGGCTTGGCACAATCCGCGCGGGATGCAGGCGCTGGACGACGAGGCGGGGCGCCCCGCCGCCGACGAGCGGGGCGGGTTCCACCGCTGGCTGGAGCGACGGCTCTGCGTGCCCGGCTGGGCGCACGCGACGGCGATCGCCGCACTGCTGCTGGCCACCGCCTTCTCGTTCCCGGTGCCGCAGCAGGCGGGGGCGGACAACGCCCGCATCCTCGACGAGCGGTGGGGCCGGGTCGTCGACGAGAAGGTCGCGGACCCGCTGCGCGACATGGCGCGCCACCATCCGCCGAAGACCAACGAGGCGAAGCGCACGTTCCGGATCACTGCGCCCGCAGTGGCCTACGCGACGGGCACGGGCCGGACGGGTGCGCGGACTTTCGCGCTCGCCTGCGGCTACGCCCTGCTGCTGGCGACGGCCCGGCTCGGCCAGCGACTGACCGGCAGCCGGGCGGGCGCGGCCTCGCTCACGGTGATGGCGGCGGCGAGCTACTTCGGGAGCGCCGCCCTCGTCGACCACTACTGGTGGTTCGACTCGGTCGCCTTCGCGTTCCTGCTCGCGGCCATGCTGACCCCGCAGCGCGCCGGACGCGCGGCGGCGCTCGTCGCCGCCTTCTTCTGCGACGAGCGCGCGCTGCTCGTGTCGCCTGCGACCGCGCTGGTCGGCGGGCCCGGGACCTCGCGGCGCGGCGCGTGGGCCGCGACCGGCGTCGCGATCGGGCTCTACGCCGCGCTGCGCGCCGGCCTGACGGCCGCGCTGGACCTCCAGACGGCGGTCGCGGGCATCGGCGTCGAGGAGGCCGCGAAGCACGTCTCCGTCGCCGGCTGGGCGCTGTGGTCGGGCCTCGAGGGCGGCTGGCTCCTCGTCGGGGCCGGCCTGGTCTGGCTGGGCCGCCAGCCGGAGACGCGGGCCGCCACCACGGTCTGGGTGCTCTACGCGACCGCCTTCGCGGCGTCCTGCTTCCTCGTGCACGACGTGACCCGCAGCCTGTCGTTCGGCTTCGTGTTCCTGTTCCCGCTGGTCGCCGCGCTGAGACGGCGCATGCCGCCCGCGGCCCTGCACGACCTGCTGCTGGCGGCGGCCCTGGCGTCGCTGATCGTCCCCAACGTGTTCGTCGCCAACCGCATCGACTACCAGGTCGACGTGGTCTCGCACTGGCTCGGGCGCTGAAGCCCGGCCAACGCGGGCCCAGCGCCGGATCGCCGCCTCGGCCACAATCGGAGCGTGGGGGAACTGCAGCCGGGCCTGCTGCTGCTGCACAAGCCTGTCGGCCCGACCAGCGCGTCGCTCGTGCGGGAGCTCGCTGCGCAAGCCGCAGCAGCCGGTGGACCACGTTTGCCGACGTGCCACGGCGGCACCCTGGACCCGTTCGCGCGCGGGCTGCTGATCGTCGCGCTCGGCCAGGCGACGCGGGTCGTCGACCTCGTGCACGACGTGCCGAAGGAGTACCAGGCGGTCGTCGCGTGGGGGACGGAGACCGACAACGGCGACCCGCTCGGGCGTGTGATCGCCACGGGCGACGCATCGGAGCTCACGGCGGAGCGGCTCGACGCCGTCCTCGCCGAGCGCCTGGGCTGGCGCGAACAGGTGCCGCCCGCCACGTCGGCGAAGCGCGTCGGCGGCGAGCGTGCCTATGCCCGCGCGCACCGCGGCGAGGTCTTCGAGCTGCCGCCCGTGCGCGTGCTGCTCCACGAGGCGCGCTGGCTCGGACACGACCTCGCCGCCGGCCGCAGCCGCCTGTTCCTGCGCTGCGGCCGCGGCTACTACGTGCGCTCGCTGGTGCGCGACCTCGGCCGCGCGCTCGGCTGCCGCGCCCACGTCGCGGAGCTGCACCGCGGGGCGATCGGCCCCTGGCGCGATCCCGGCGCAGGCCATGCGATACCTGTCACCGGCGAGGCGTTGTTCCCGTGGCTCGCGGCCCGCGACCTCGACGAGCGCGAGGCGCGCCAGGTCGCGCAGGGCCAGCCGATCGCGACTGCGAGCCTGCGCGCACCGGCCTGGACCGTCCCGCCGGGGTTCCCGCCGTCCCAGGGCCCGGTGCGCGGCCTGGCCGCCGGCCGCCTCGTCGCCCTGCTGCGCCGCACCGACGACGCCCGGCTCGCCCCCTTCGCCAACCTGCGCCGAGGCCTCTGACCCGGGTCCACCCGCCCGGCACGTTGCGACTTCCGCACGTAGAGCCCCGCCGAAGTCGCGCGCCCGCACCAGCGGGTCGACCGGGTCGGCCGGCTCCCCGCTCGCCGGGAGGCGGGTGAGCGTCGTCGTCACTGTGGAGGCCCCAGCCGAGGCGATCGTCTCGACCTACCGTCCGGAGCAGCCCGGGGCGCTATAGTCCAGGCCCGTGTTCCTCCACCTGCACCGGCCCGGACCCCCGCTCGACCGCTTCGTCGAGCTCGTCACGTACTACGCCGACTTCCAGCCCGACCACTCGATGGAGCGGCTGCTGCCGGACGGCGCCGTCGAGCTGATCGTCGACCTCACCGAGACGCCCAAGAAGCTCCACGATTCGGACGACCCTGCGAGCTTCCGCACGTTCCGCCACGCGTGGTTGTCCGGCATGCGCCACGAGTCGATCGTGATCGAGGCGGCGCCGGGCTCGTCGATGGCCGTGATCCGCTTCCGGCCCGGGGGTGCGCTGCCGTTCCTGGGGTTCGCCGTCGACGGCGTGACCGACGTCGTGGAGCCGCTCGACGTCGTGCTCGGCGCGCGCGCGATGGCGCTGCGCGACCGCATTCTCGAGGCCGCGACCGTGCCGCTCAAGATGGCCGCCGTCGAGGCCTGGCTGCTGGAGCGCTCGCGCGGGCGACTGGAGGCGAACCCCGTGGTCGAGTACCTGGCGACCCGCCTGTTCGCCCCCGCCGGACTGCGCATCGCCGACGTCGTGGCCGAAGTCGGCTACAGCCAACGCCACGTGCTGGGCCTGTTCCAGCGCTGGGTGGGGATGGCCCCGAAGCAGTACCACCGCATCCGTCGCTTCCAGCAGGTGCTGCACCAGGTGACGGCCGAGGTCCGGTCCGACGACCTCGCCGCCGCCCTCGCCCTCGAGCTCCGCGGCCGGCCGGCCACCGAGCCCGACTGGGCCGACGTCGCGCTGGCCCACGGTTACTACGACCAGTCCCACCTGGCCCGCGACTTCCGCGAGCTGGCCCGCGTCACGCCGAGCGAGTACGTGCGCCGCTACCGCGGCCTCGTCAACTACCTGCCGATCGGCTGAGCTTCCGATTTTTCCAAGCCACGGTGCCCGCGCCGCGGCTAGCTTGGCCTCACGCCCCGGGAGCGGGGCGAGGAGGTGCTCGGGACATGGAAGGAATCAACGTCTGGGCCGTGCTGGCGGCCGCCGTCGCCAACTTCGTCGTGGGCGGGCTGTGGTACTCGCCGGCGCTCTTCTACAAGCCGTGGATGGCGGCCAACGGCTTCACCGAGGAGGACCTGAAGAAGGGCTCGCCGGCCACGATCTTCGGCTTCGCGTTCGTGTTCTGCCTGGTGATGGCCGCCAACCTGGCCGCCTTCCTCGCCGACCCGAAGACGACGGTGGCGTGGGCGGTGACCGCGGGAGTGCTCGCCGGCTTCGGCTGGGCTGCCCTCGGCCTCGGCGTCGTCGCCCTCTTCGAGCGGCGCCCGTGGAGCTACATCCTGATCAACGGCGGCTACCTCACGGTTTCCTTCGCGCTGATGGGGCTGATCCTCGGCGTCTGGCGCTGACGTGCCGCGACCCGCAGAGCGGGCGCGACGGGTCGCCTGCGGGTCGCGGAGTTGGTCGCGACGTGATCGAGGTCGCGGAGCGGCGTGCCGCCGCCGGCGAGGTCCCGGGGCCCGGCGCCCCCGAGGATCTCGCCCGAGCGGACGGTTTCGGGGATACTCACGGCCCGATCTGCCACCACCCCGGGGTCGCGCTGGCCACGCCAGCGCTGCCCCGTCGCGCGTGGCCCGGAGATGCGTGTTGAATCGTGACCGCCTGCTGTTCGTGCACGTGATGAAGACCGCGGGCAGCTACGTCGAGCGCCACCTTCGCCAGCACCTGCTGGGCCCGCGGGGCTACGAGACCTACAACTCGTGGGGTCGGCTCGGGCGCGACTGGAACGAGGATGAACTCGAGGAGATCCGTCTCGGTGCAGGCCCACGCGCGTACGTCCACAACCACGTGGGCAACTGGTCGCCGGAAACCGTGGCCCGCTTCGCGGCCGACGGCTGGACCACGTTCGCTTTCGCCCGCCACCCGGGCGACCAGTGGTGCTCGCAGTGGCACTACGCCCGCAAGCGCGGCTGGCCGTCGGCGCTCGCCACCCCGCTCGATGCCTACCTGGCGCGGGCCTTCGCCGACGAGTGGCCGTTCCGACCCCGCCGCCACGTCGACCTGCCCGACTGGTGGCAGACGCTCGACTACGTCGCGGTCTTCTCGGACGCGGCCTTCGCCCGCTTCCTGCGCGGGTTCGGGCTCGGCTACTCGCCGGGAGCCCGCGTCAACGTCGGCGCCAACCCCGGCTACGACCACTATCGACGCACCGGGGAAGTGAGCGACGCCACCCACGAGCGCCTGCTGGCCTCGGCCCGCTGGGCCCGCTACCAGCAGCTGCTGGCCCGCGAGGCGGCCGCCGGCGATCCGATTGCAGAAGGGAACCCCACCTCTTGATCTCGCTCTCTCGCGTTTCGAAGCAGTACGGCAAGCAGTTGCTGTTCGTCGAGGCCTCGTTCCAGTTGAACCCGGGCGAGAAGGTCGGCCTGGTGGGGCCCAACGGCGCGGGCAAGACGACGCTGTTCCGGCTGATCACCGGCGAAGAAGGCGTCGACGAGGGCGAGGTCTCGGTCCCGAAGAAGCTGACGATCGGCTACTTCAAGCAGGACGTCGAGGAGATGAAGGGCCGCAGCGTGCTCGACGAGGCGATCGCCGGCAGCGGCCGCGTCGGCGACCTCCACCACGAGCTGGAGGAACTCCAGCACGCGATGGGCGATCCCGATCGCGCCGACGAGATGGACAAGATCCTCGAGCGCTTCGGCCACGTGCAGGAGGAGTACGACCACCTCGGCGGCTACGCGCTGGAGGCGCAGGCGCGCGAGATCCTGCACGGCCTCGGCTTCGACGACGAGCGGATCGAGGGCGATGTCGGCGCGCTCTCGGGCGGCTGGAAGATGCGGGTGGCGATGGCCCGCGTGCTGCTCGGCAAGCCCGACGTGCTGCTGATGGACGAGCCCACCAACCACCTCGACCTGGAGTCGATCCTGTGGCTGGAGGGCTTCCTGAAGCAGCACCCGGGCGCCCTGCTGATGACCTCGCACGACCGCGACTTCATGAACCGGATCGTGACCAGGATCGCCGAGATCGACGGCGGCGAGATCACGGTCTACTCCGGCGACTACGAGTTCTACGTGCGCGAGCGCCAGATCCGCGAGGCGAACCAGGAGGCGGCGTTCGCGCGGCAGCAGGCGATGTTCGCCAAGGAGCAGCGCTTCATCGAGCGCTTCGCCGCCCACGCCGCCAAGGCCGCCCAGGTGCAGAGCCGGGTCAAGGCGCTGGAGAAGATCGAGAAGGTCGAGCCGCCCAAGAAGCGGGTGGTGGTCAGCTTCGACTTCCGCACGCCGCCGCGCTCGGGCGAGGAGGTGGCGACGCTCGCGGGCGTCTCCAAGGCCTACGGCCCGCGCGTCGTGCACGAGAAGCTGGGCCTGGTGATCCGCCGCGGCGAGCGCTGGTGCGTGATGGGCAAGAACGGCGCCGGCAAGACCACGCTGCTCAAGATGGTGGCGGGCGTGCTGGCGCCGGACGCGGGCGAGGTGAAGATCGGCGCCTCGGTGAAGCTGGGCTACTTCGCCCAGCAGTCGCTCGAGCTGCTGAACCCGGACCTGACGATCTGGGAGCAGTTCCAGCAGGACTTCCCGAAGGAGACGATCGGCGCGCTGCGCGGGCTGCTGGGCGCCTTCCAGTTCTCGGGCGACGACGTCGAGAAGAAGGTCCGCTCGCTCTCGGGCGGCGAGCGCTCGCGGCTGGTGATGGCGCGGATGCTGTTCGACCCGCCCAACTTCCTGGTGCTCGACGAGCCGACCAACCACCTCGACCTCGCGACCAAGGAGATGCTGGTCGAGAAGCTCAAGGACTTCGAGGGCACGATGCTGTTCGTGTCCCACGACCGCGCCTTCCTGCGCGGGCTGAGCAACCGCGTGATCGAGCTGGGCGGCGAGACCGGCACGGAGGTCGAGCCGCACCTCTATCCCGGCAGCTACGCGGAGTACGTCGCGCGCAGCGGCCACGAGGCGCCGGGGGTCCACGCGTAGCCCCCTTCCGTTTCGAGCCGGTTCGGCCCGGAGTCGAGCCGACGGGTCAGACCAGGCTGCCGACGAGTTGGGCGAGCTTGTCCGGGTCGACCGGCTTGGTGAGGTAGGCGCTGGCGCCCTTGGCCAGCAGCTCCCGCTCGAGGTCGGCGGACTCGTAGGCCGTGAGCAGCACGACCGGCGTGTCGCGATGCCCCGGCTCGCCCTTCATCCAGGTGACGACCTCGGACCCGCCCACGTTCGGCATGTCGAGGTCGAGCACCACGCAGTCGAAGCTGCGACCCTCCTTCATGAGCCGGATCGCCTCGCTCCCGTCCGCGGCCGTCGTGACCTCGCCGACCCTGGCCAGTGCGAGCGCGATCACGCTGAGGACGGTTCCTTCGTCGTCGACGGCCAGAACTTGTTTCATCGCTCCCCCGCGTTCCCCGAACCCGTCTTGCCGCAAACAGTACTGCGCAACCCGGTTCTCGGGTAGTCCAAGTCCCGAAATCCGAAGTCCGGGCCGAACTCCGGATCGGGCGGCCCCGAGTCCCCGCCGCAGCGCTTCCGCGCGGAAGTCGGGAGGGACCGGGGCCGTGACGCGGAGCGGCTGCTGGGTCAGCGGGTGGGTCAGCTCCAGTTCCGCCGCGTGGAGCATCGGGCGCTCCGCGTTGCGCTCGCCGTAGAGCCAGTCGCCGGCGAGGGGGTGGCCGATGGCGGAGAGGTGGACGCGGAGCTGATGGGTGCGGCCGGTCTCGAGGCGGAGGGCGACCAGCGAGCCGGTCGGCCGCGCCTCGATCGGCTCGACGTGCGTGATCGCGCGCTTGCCGCCCTCGCGGACGCCGAACTGGATCGCGCCGACGCGGGCGATCGGGAGGTCGATCGTGCGCGGCTCGGCGAGCGCGCCTTCGACGATCGCGAGGTAGCGCTTGCGGATGCGCTTGCGCTCGAACTGGCGGGTCAGGCGGGCGTTGAGCTCGCCGCGCTTCGAGAAGAAGAGCACGCCGCTGGTCCCGCGGTCGAGCCGCTGCAGCAGCGAGACCGGTCCCACCTGGCGCTCGACGAGGTCGAGCAGGAACGGCTCGTCGGGCGCGTGCAGGCGGCGCTGCACGACGATGCCGGCCGGCTTGTCGACGAAGACGAGGCACTCGTCCTCGAACAGGACGCGGATCATGGCGTGGACCCCCGAAAACTACCTCCGTTCCCGGGCCCCGGGCGTTCGGGCGTGCGCTGCGCCACGCTCGTAACGCGATTTCACGAATCTCCGGACCCCTGCGACCCGTCTCGGCTGCTAGGCTTCATCCCCCGCAGCATCGTCTTTCTGGAGGCTTCCGTGAACCGGACCCTATCGGTCGTGCCCGCCCTCGCCGTCCTTCTCGCCGCCTGTGGGGGGCAGGCGCCTCCGCCCGGCGGACCGCCCGCGATGCCCGTCGAAATCGTGACCCTGGCGCCGCGGGCGGTCGAGCAGACGACCGAGTTCGTGGGCACGGTCCTCTCGCGCCGCTCGACGGCCGTGCAGCCGCAGGTCGAAGGCTTCCTGACCCGCATCCTGGTCCGCTCGGGGCAGCGGGTGGAGGCCGGGGCCCCGCTGATGGAGGTCGACCCGCGCCGGCAGGCGGCGACGGTGGCGAGCCTCGAGTCGCAGCGCGCGAGCCGCGAGGCGGAGCTGCAGCTCGCCCGCCAGGACGCGGCGCGGGTGGCCAAGCTGCACGCGGCCGGCGCGGCCAGCCTGGCGCAGAAGGAGCAGGCGGACACGGCGCTGCAGACCGCCGAGGCGCGGCTGGCGGCGGCCGAGGCGCAGCTCGCCGAGCAGCGCGTCGAACTCGGCTACCACACCGTGACCTCGCCCGTGGCCGGCGTCGTCGGCGACATCCCGCTGCGGGTCGGCGACAGCGTCACCAAGTCCACGGTGCTGACGACGCTCGACCAGGCCGGCGGGCTCGAGGCCTACGTCAACGTCCCGGTGCAGCAGGCGCCCCGGCTGCGCACGGGGCTCGTCGTGCACCTGGTCGACGACGCCGGGCGCGACCTGGCGTCGACCCGGATCTCGTTCGTCTCCCCGTCCGTGGAGGCCGACACCCAGTCGGTGCTGGTCAAGGCGCCGCTGGACGCGGGCCAGGGCTTCCGCACCGGCCAGTTCGTGCGCGCCCGCATCGTGTGGTCGGCCGAGCCGTCGCTGACCGTGCCGCTGCTGGCGGTCAGCCGCGTCGGCGGCCAGCACTTCGCCTTCGTCGCGGTCGACGAAGGGGGCCAGACGCTCGCGCGCCAGCGGCAGGTCACGCTCGGAGCGGTCGTCGGCAACGACTACGTGCTGGAGTCGGGGTTGCAGGCGGGCGAGCGCCTGATCGTCGCGGGGATCCAGAAGATCGGCGACGGTTCGCCCGTCCAGGTCAAGCTGGCCGGCGACGGGACGCGGGGCGAGTAAGTGTTCTCCGACGTCTTCATTCGCCGTCCGATCCTGGCCACGGTCTGCTCGCTGCTGATCATCCTGGCGGGCGCCATCTGCATCCCGCTGCTGCCGATCGCCCGCTACCCCGACCTGGCGCCGCCGTCGGTGACGATCACCGCCATCTACACCGGCGCCGACGCCCAGGCGGTCGAGACGGCCGTGACCACGCCGATCGAGCAGGTGGTCAACGGCGTCGAGGGCATGACGTACATCCAGTCCTCGTCGACCAACAGCGGTTTCGCGACCATCAACGTCTTCTTCGACATCGGCCGCGACCCCGACCTGGCCGCGGTCGACGTCCAGAACCGGGTCAACCAGGTGCTGGGCCGGCTGCCGGCCGAGGTGCGCACGACGGGCGTCACCGTCACCAAGAACACCGCCGGCTTCATGGGCGGCCTCGGCTTCTTCTCGAAGGACAACCGCTACAGCGCGCAGTTCATCTCCAACTACGTCGACCTCTACGTGCGCGACGCGATCAAGCGCGTGCCCGGCGTCGGCAACGTGATCATCTTCGGCGAGCGCAAGTACGCGATGCGGCTGTGGCTCGACCCGGGCCGGCTGGCCGCCCGCGGCCTGACCGCCGGCGACGTGGTGCGCGCGCTGCGCGAGCAGAACCTGCAGGTGGCGGCGGGCGCGATCGGCGACGCCCCGGCCGACGCCGACCAGATGTACAGCATCAGCGTGCGCGCGCTGGGGCGGCTGACCGAGGTCTCCCAGTTCGAGGACGTGGTGCTGAAGGCGGGCCGCGGCGCGGCGCTCGTCCGCGTGCGCGACGTCGGCCGCGCGGAGCTCGGCGCCGAGACCTACTCCTCGAACCTGCGCTTCGTCGGCCTCGAGGCCTCGGGCATGGGCATCCAGCTCCTGCCCAGCGCCAACGCGCTGGCCGTCTACGACGGCGTGATGAAGGAGATGGCGCGGCTCGAGAAGTCGTTCCCGCCGGGGCTCGAGTGGCGGCTGGCCTTCGACAACGTCGGCGTCGTGCGCGAGTCGATCGTCGAGGTGCTGAAGACGCTGGTCGAGGCGATCGTGCTGGTCGTGCTGGTGATGTTCCTGTTCCTGCAGAACTGGCGCAGCACGCTGATCCCGGCGCTGACCATCCCCGTCTCGCTGGTCGGCACCTTCGCCTTCGTCAAGCTGTTCGACTTCTCGATCAACACGCTGACCCTGTTCGGCATCGTGCTGGCCACCGGCATCGTGGTCGACGACGCGATCGTCGTGATCGAGAACGTCGAGCGCCACATCACGACCTACCGCAAGTCCGCGTTCCAGGCGGCGGTCGACGCGATGCGCGAGGTGTTCGGCGCGGTGATCGTGATCGGCGTGGTGCTGGTGGCGGTGTTCGTGCCGGTCGCCTTCTTCCCGGGCACCACCGGCCGGCTCTACCAGCAGTTCTCGCTGACGATCGCCTTCGCCGTGATCCTCTCGGTGTTCAACGCGGTGACGCTGACGCCGGCGCTGTCGGCGCTGCTGCTCGACAAGGAGAGCCACACCCACGGCCGCTTCTTCAGCGCGGTCAACCGCGTGATCGAGTCCGGCACGGCCGGCTACGTCTCGCTGCTGCGCCGGCTGCTCGACCGCCGCGCGCTGATGCTCGGGCTGTTCGCGGGCGGGCTCGCGCTCACGGTGTGGCTGTTCCGGGTGACGCCCACGGCGTTCGTGCCCGAGGAGGACGAGGGCTACTTCATCACCGTGATGCAGGGCCCGCCGGGGGCCTCGCTCGAGTACACGACGGAGATCGCCAAGCAGGCGGAGAAGATCCTGTTCGCCGACCGCGACATCATGAGCGCCTTCGCGGTGGTCGGCTTCAGCTTCAGCGGCGCCGCGCCCAACAACGGCCTGATCTTCACCCGCCTCAAGCCCTACGAGGAGCGCGAGGGCAAGGAGCACTCGCTGAACGCCGTGCTCGACCGCATCCGCGGCCCGCTGATGTCGATCCCGGGCGCGATGGTGATCCCGTTCGCGCCGCCGGGCATCCAGGGGCTGTCGACGTTCGGCGGCTTCCAGTACCACCTGCTCGACCAGACCGGCGGCCCCGTCGACGGCCTCTCGGACGCGCTGCAGGGCTTCCTCGGCCGTGCGCGACAGGAGCCGCGGGTGGTCGGCCTGTTCTCCAGCTTCCGCGCCAGCGATCCGCAGCTGCAGGTCGAGATCGACCGCGACCGCGCGCGCAGTCTCGACCTGCCGCTCTCGGAGGTGACGGACGCGATGCAGGTCTTCCTCGGCTCGGCCTACGTCAACGACTTCGACTTCGCCAACCGCTCGTACCGCGTCTACGTGCAGGCCGACAAGGCGTTCCGCTCCGACCCGGCCGACCTGCGCCAGCTCTACGCCCGCAACGAGGCTGGCGAGATGGTGTCGCTCGACAACGTCGTGCGCGTCAGGGAGACGACCGCGCCGCAGGTGATCAGCCACTTCAACCTGTTCCGCTCGGCCGAGATCAACGGCGTGGCGGCGCCCGGCTTCAGTTCCGGTGACGCGCTGAAGGCGATGGAGGAACTCTCGCGCGAGGCGCTGCCGCCCGGGTTCGACTTCGCCTGGTCCGGCCAGTCGCTCGAAGAGGTGAAGGCCGGGCGCCAGACCGTGTTCATCTTCCTGCTCAGCCTGCTGATCGTGTACCTGGTGCTGGCCGGCCAGTACGAGAGCTGGGTGCTGCCCTTCATCATCCTGCTCGGCGTGCCGCTGGCCGTGATCGGCGGGCTCGGCGCCCAGTGGCTGCGCGGGTTGACCAACGACGTGTTCTGCCAGGTCGGGCTCGTGATGCTGATCGGCCTCGCCGCCAAGAACTCGATCCTGATCGTCGAGTTCGCCGAGCAGCTCCGGGCCCAGGGCCTCGGCATCGAGGAGGCGGCACTCGAGGCCGGCCGCATCCGGCTGCGGCCGATCCTGATGACCTCGTTCGCGCTGATCCTCGGCGTGCTGCCGCTGGCGCTCGCGACCGGCGCCGGCGCCGGCGCCCGCAACTCGGTCGGCACGTCGGTCGCGGGCGGCATGCTCGCCTCGACCGTGCTGTCGATCTTCTTCATCCCGGTGCTCTACGTGATCGTCCGCCGGCTGGCCCCGGGCAAGATCCGCGGTGCACCGGCCGAAGGCGCCGAGGCCGTCGAAGGAGGCACCCATGCGTGAGCGATCCTTCGCAGCGCCGCTGCTGATCGCGGCTGCGCTCTGCGCCGGCCCGGTTCTGGCGCAGGAGCCCGAGGCCGTCACCTTCGAGCAGGCGGTGGCGCGCGCGCTGGAGCGCAACCCGTCGGCCGTGCAGGCCGGGCTCGCGGTCGAGCGCGCCCGCGCCCTGCTCGACGAGGCGAAGTCCGTGTTCCGGCCCCAGCTCCACGCCTCGGTCGGGCGCACGATCCTCGACGACGCCCGCGGCTTCGACGACAACGTGACCCAGCCGAAGGAGCAGTGGGCGCTCTCGGGCACGGCCTCGTTCGCGTTCCTCGCGCCGGCGCGCTGGGCGGCGAAGAGCCAGGCGGGCGATCGCCTCGGCCTCGCGCGGCTCTCGGCCGAGGAGGTCCGCAGGCAGGTGGCGCTGCTGGCCGGGCAGGCCCACATCGCGGCGCTCGGCGCCGGCCGCCAGCTCGCCATTGCGGAGCGCACGCTGGAGACGGCGCGCGCGCTCGAGGCGCACGCCCGCACCCGCTTCGACGCGGGACAGGGCACGCGGCTCGACCTCGTGCGCGCGACGCAGGAGCGGGCGACTGCCGAGCAACGCGCGCAGGCGGCGCAGCTCGCGCTGGCGCGCAGCCGCGAGGCGCTCGGCATCGCGCTGTTCGCCGATGCACCTCTGGCTGCCGTGGGCGAGCCCGAGCTGCGGCCCGCGGACGCGGCCGACGGCTCGATCGAGGCGCGGCCCGACGTGCGCCTCGCGGAGGCCGAGCTGCGCGCCGCGGAACGGATCGCGGGCGACGTGTGGAAGTCCTGGGTGCCGGAGGGCGTGGCCTCGTTCACGCCGCGCCACGTCAGCCCGGCCGGGCTGTTCGAGCCGGCCAGCACCTGGCGCGCCACGTTCGAGCTGCAGATCCCGATCTACGACGGGACCCTGGGCTCGACGCGCCGCCTGCGCAATGCGGAGCGCGACGGCGCGCGGGTGCGGCTGGAGGCGGCGCGGCAGCAGGCGCGCTCCGAGGCGCGGCTGGCGCACGAGGCGGTCCGCCGCAACGAGCAGATCGTGGCCACCAGCCGCGTCGCCGCCGAGAGCGCGGGTGAGGCGCTGCGCATCACCGAGGTCGCCTGGCGCGAGGGCGCCACCAGCAACCTCGAGCTGGTCCAGGCCCAGCAGGGCGCGCGCATCGCGGAGGGCGTGCTGGCGCTGGCGGAAGACGCCCTGCGTCGCGCCCGCCTCGAGCTGCTGGTCGCCCTCGGCCAGTTCCCGGCTCAATAGCGGACTGGGGCATCGATCGGTCTCGCGTGCTACGCTGAATCGATCGAGGTGGAGATGGCCGAGACCGTGTCCGTGTCGCCGAAGTTCCAGGTCGTGATCCCGAAGGCCGTGCGGGAGTCGATGGGCCTCGCGCCCGGCCAGAGGCTGCACGTGTTCCGCCACGAGAACCGGATCGAGCTGATCCCGGTCGAGCCGCTGAAGAAGTTGCGCGGGTTCGTGCGCGGGATCGACACCAGCGTGCCCCGCGACGAAGACCGGGTGTGAACGTCGTCGACTCGAGCGCCTGGCTCGAGTACTTCGCGGACGGCCCGAACGCCGCGTTCTTCGCGCCCGCGATCGAGGATCCGCGGCGCCTGGTGGTGCCCTCGATCTGCCTGGTCGAGGTGTTCCGCCGGTTGATGCAGCAGGTGGGCGTGGAAGCCGCGCTGCGCGCGACCGCGGCGATGCAGTCGGGCGAAGTCGTCGCGCTCGACGCCGCGCTGTCGCGCGACGCCGGCCGGGTCGGGGTCGAACGGCGGCTGGCGCTGGCGGACAGCATCGTGCTGGCGACCGCGCTGTCGCGCGACGCCTTCCTCTGGACCCAGGACGCGAACTTCGAGGGCTATCCGAAACTGCGCTTTCGCGCGAAGGCCTAGAAGGTCGGCTTCTCGCTGCCGGTCAGGCCGGGACGGCCGGGTTCGGGGGCGCCGGGAGCGGGCGGATCGGGGACTGGAGTTCCGGGTACTTCGGCTTGATGTGGGCGTAGGCCGCGGCGAAGAGCGGGAAGTCGCGCTCGATGTCGCCGGTCGGGTGGATCACGCCCGGCAGGATGCCGCCGGTCTTCGTGCCGTAGTCGATGTAACCGCAGACGATCGGCACCTGCGCTTCCACCGCCATCCAGTAGAAGCCCGACTTCCAGCCCTCGGTCAGGCGGCGCGTGCCTTCCGGTGCGACACCGAGCAGGAAGCGGTCCGACGAGCGGAACCACGCCGCCGCCTGCTGCACGACGTTCCGCCGCTCGGAGCGGTACACGGGGACGGCGCCGAGGCCGCGCATCAGCCAGCCGAGCGGCCACTGGAACATCTGGTGCTTGCCGAGGAAGCGCAGGTCGAGGCCGAGCAGCGAGGCGCAGCCGAGCATCCAGAAGCCGTCCCAGTAGGACGTGTGCGGCGCGCAGATCATTACGTACTTGGGCACGCCGGGCGGCGGACCGCCGACGGCGCGCCAGCCGGTCGCCCAGAACACCAGCCGGGCGAGCGCGCGGATCAGGCGGGTCTGGATCAGGGGGTTGCGCGGCGGCTCCTGCGCGGGAGCCGCGGGCTCCCGGTCGGTGTTCGTCATCGGCGTTCTCTCCGCCGCCATCCTACGACAGGCCGCACCCGCGTTCGTCAGCCGGCGAGGTCGTGCAGGGCCGAAGCCGTCACCTGCTGCTTCACCGAGCGGTAGCGCGCCCACGGGTCGGCGCTGCGGCCCGCGGCCTGCTCCAGGACCCGCAGCGGGACCTCGGCCACGGTGAAGTCGGCCGGGCCGGAGAGGCGGTCGAGCTCGTCCCACTCGACGGGGACCGAGACCGGCGCGCCGGGCTTCGCGCGCGTCGAGAAGACGCCGACCGCGTTGGCCCCGCGCACGTTGCGCAGGTAGTCGACGAACACCTTGCCCTTGCGCTGCGCCTTCGCGATGTTGGCCGTGAAGGTGCCCGGCTCGTCGCGGGCGAGCCGCAGCGCGATCGCGCGGCTGAAGGCCTCGACGTCCTCCCACGCGAGCTGCGGCTCGAGCGGCACGCACACGTGCAGCCCCTTGCCGCCGGTCGTCTTCACGAAGCTCTCTAGGCCGAGCCGCCGCAGCAGCGCGCGCACGGCGCGGGCCGCCGCCGCCGTGCGCGAAAAAGGCAGCGCCTCGTCGGGGTCGAGGTCGAGGATGAACTGGTCCGGCTGGTCGATCGCCGCGATCCGCGAGTTCCACGGGTGGACCTCGAGGATGCCGGCCTGGGCGAGCGCGACCAGCCCGGGCACCGAGTCGACGAACAGGTGCTCCTCCTGGCGGCCGGGCGGCGAGTGCCGGCGGATCTGGGGCGGGGTCCAGAAGCCCGACTTCTTCTGGTAGAAGGTCTCGCCGTCGATGCCGTCCGGGCAGCGCACGAGCGTCAGCGGCCGGCCCTCGAGGTGGGGCAGCACCTGCTCCGCGAGGGTGACGTAGTAGAGCGCCAGGTCCAGCTTGGTGAAGCCGAGGTCGGGCCAGTAGATGCGGTCGGGGTGGGTGAGCCGCACGCCGAGCAGCTCGACGACCTGCTCGCCGCCGGCGGTGGTGGTCCGCGTCGCGTGGGAGCGCAGCGCCTCCCACGGCCGGCCCGCGGCGACCGTGTCGACGCCGCCACCCTCGACCGCTCCCGGCCGCTCGCGAACGACGTGGCGCGCGAACCGATCGTCGCGCAGGCCGAGGAACACGGGCTGGCGGAGGCGGCCGTCGTCGGTCCACTGGGTGAACTCGACCTGACAGACGAGTTCCGGTTCGGCCCACTGCGAGTCGCGCGCCCAGTCCGGTGGCACGGCGACGAACGGGGACGCGTCGCGGCGCCGTGCCTGCAGCCGCCGCAGCAGGTCCTCCACCACGCGCTCGGCGAGCCCCGAGCCGACCTTGCCCGCGTAGACGAACTGCTCGCCCTCCCAGAAACCGACGTGGAGCGCGCCGATCGAGTCGCGGCCGTCCGAGGGCCGCGTCCAGCCGCCGATCACGAACTCCTGGCTGAGGCGGCACTTCGACTTCAGCCAGTCGCCGCCGCGCCCCGCGCGGTACGGCGCGTCGGCGCGCTTGCTGATCACGCCCTCGAGCCCGGCCTGGCGGACCTGCTCCCAGAACGCCGGGCCCTGGCCGCGCACGTGGTCGCTGTAGCGCAGCGTCTCCGGCGCGCCCTCGAGCAGCCGCCGCAGCACTTCCTTGCGCTCGGCCAGCGGCACGGCGTGCAGGTTCCAGCCGTCGAGGTGGAGCAGGTCGAAGACGAAGTAGAAGAGCGGCGCCGCGTTGTCGGCGCGGCGCTGCAGGGCCTCGAAGCTGGTCGCCCCGCCGGGCAGCACGGCGGCGACCTCGCCGTCGAGCAGCGCCGTGCCCGCCGGCAGCCGGCCGACGGCGCGCGCGACCTGCGGGAACTCCTTCGTCCAGTCCTTGCCGTTGCGGGACACGAGCCGCACCTCGCCTTCGTCGAGGCGGGCGACGATGCGGTAGCCGTCGTGCTTGATCTCGTGCAGCCAGCCGTCGCCGTCCGGCGGCGCCTCGGCGACGGTCGCCAGCGCCAGCGGCTGCGTGCGCGGCATCGTCGCGCGCGCCGCACCCGGCAACTCTGCCAGGCGCAGCCGCGCCCCGCCTTCACCGGGGGCCGGGCCGCCGGGGCCGACCTCGACGCCGGGCCGCACGGGTTTCGAGTGCCACAGCCGGTCGCGCTCGGCCGCGACCTCCGCGAGGCCGCGCCCGCTGGCGACGCTCTCGGGGCGCTCGGCGATCACGTCGTAGTCGACCAGGCTGCGGGCGTGCTCGTCCTTGTCCTTGACCAGGAGCCACGCCTTCGGGTCGTCGCCCTTGATGCGGACCAGCGCCCACTTGCCCTGCAGCTTCTCGCCGTGGAGCAGGAACTTGAGCTCGCCCTTCTTCAGCGCCGGCCCGGGCTCGATCACCGGCTCCCAGGTGCCGCGGTCCCACAAGACGACCGTGCCGGCGCCGTACTCGCCGCTCGGGATCACGCCCTCGAAGCCGCCGTACTCGACGGGGTGGTCCTCGACGTGCATCGCCAGCCGCTTCTCGCGCGGGTCGAAGGACGGCCCCTTGGGGACCGCCCAGCTCAGCAGCACGCCGTCGAGTTCGAGCCGGAAGTCGTAGTGGAGCCGCGAGGCCGCGTGCTTCTGGATGCAATACGAGAAGCCGCCCGGGGCCTTCGCCTCGCCCGGCGGCTCGGGCGTCTTGGTGAAGTCGCGCTTGCGGTTGTACTCCTCGAGCGGCATCAGCCGCTCCAGCGGAACTCCCACGTGCACTCGGAGTCGCCGCGGGCGCCGCAGGTCGCGTGATCGACGCGAGCGTCCCTGGCCGAGCGCTCGGCGATCACGGTGAACCAGCCGGTGATGCGACCGCAGCCCGCCGCGTCGGGGACGAAGTCGCGGACCCGGATGCGGGCCCCGCGCTCCCCGGGCTCGACCACGACTTCGCCCGCGTCGTACACCTTCTTCCACATCATCGGCGAGGCGTTGAGCACCGACTGCGGCGACATCAGGGCGAGGATGAACTTGTAGACCGTCTTCAGCCCGAGCGCGGCCCCGTGGCGGCCGGCGCGCACCGCGAAGTCGGTCACCGGCTCGCCCTTCTGCGCCGCTGCCGCGCGGGTGAAGGTGTTGACGGCGCCGAGCGGGACCATGGCCGAGGCGATCAGGTCGCCGCCGAAGAGCTTGCGCTGCTCCGGCGGCAGCGCGGCGAGCACGGCCTCGAACTGCTGCGCGGACAGCTCGCCGCGCACGAAGGACACCAGGCCGTTGACAGGCGTTGCCTTGACGTTCGGTTCGCTCATGCCCGGACTCCGCGGGGAATGAACGACGATAGCACCGACGGGGTTCCGACGCCGGGTAGAACCCGGCGCCGGTCCCATGGGGGCTCCGTCGGACGACTCCGGCCTCCTCCGCCCCCAAACCCCCGACGGGCCTGAGGTCCTCAGCGCTTCAGGTCGAGCTCGACGTGGAACAGGTCCGGCACGCGGGTGTAGGCCTGCAGCGCGTCGGCCGCGGCCGGCGAGGTGCGCCGCAGCAGGCCGCCGAGCGAGGCCTGCACGTCGGGCGGGACCTCGGTCTTGGACACCACCTCCACGCTCACCTCCGTGCGAGGGTGGCGGCGCGGGCCGCCTTCGCGCAGCACCAGGTCGGTCATCAGCGGGTTGGGGTCGATCACCCTGACGCCGGGGTAGCCGAGGCGCTCGAAGCTCTTCGCCCACAGCTCGCCCGCGTAGCCGAAGTGGGTGCAGTTGAGGCTCGCGACCAGCGGCCCCTTCGTCGCCGGCAGCTTCGACACCGCCTGCTCGACGAAGGCCTGCACGCGCTCGGCCGTCTCGGCGCCCTGCGCGTCGCGCTCGATGGCGCCGGTCAGCCGCGGGCACGCCTGGCCGACGACGCGGGCCTCCGGCACGCCGCCCTCCACCAGCAGCCGCTTGTGGGTGCCGGCGTCGATCGTGCCCTGGGTGCCGAACACGACGGTCGTGGCCCCGGGCGTCTCGGCCAGCGTCTTCTCGATCAGCTCGACGCCCATCGGCACGATGCTGACCGCCTGGGTCGCGCCGCGCTTCGCGTGCTCGGTCTGGTCGTAGAACACGGACAGCGTGTTGCACGCGATCAGGATCAGGTCCGGCCGGTAGCGGCTCTCCATCGCCGAGAGCGCGGCGTCGAAGACGCGCACCTTGTCGGCGAGTTGCGGGATGTCGTTGTAGCCGATCGCGTCGTCGAGCAGCGCGTTGACGAACACGATCCGCGCCTTGCCGACGATCCCGCTCTCCGGCAGCCGCGCCGCCAGGTCGGCGACCACCGACAGCCCGCCGAGCCCGGAGTCGGTGACGACGATCGTCACCTCGCTCTTCTGCGCGGCGGCGGTCGCGAACCGCGTCGGTGCCGCCTGCTGGGCGAGCGCGGCCGGGGCAGGCGTCGCCAGCAGCACGGCAGCGAGCGCGAGCGGGGCGGTCAACGGACGGAACCGGGTCATCTTGCCTCCTCGATCGGCCATCCTACGATGCTGCGGCGCCGGATGGCGTCGCGTGCCGGGGCTACCGCGGCGGCGGGGAGTCGTCGGGCAGGACGTAGAGCCCGCCTTCGTCGTGGACCACGTGCCAGGCCGGGTGCCTGGCGAGCTTGCCGGCCAGCACCAGCGAGGACAGCGGCGCGCGGACCAGGCGGTCGATCGCCCGCTGCGCCGCGCGCGCGCCGTGCTCCGGGCTCCACGCCTCGCGGGCGATCAGGTCGAGCGCCTCGGGCTCGATCCGCAACCGCACCCCGTGCCGGGCCAGCACGTCTTCCGCGAGCGCCGCGAGCTGGCGGCGCACGACCTCGGCCGCCGCCTCGCGGCCGAGCGGCGCGAACAGCACCTGTTCGTCGATCCGGTTGAGCAGCTCGGGGCGGAAGAAGCGGCGCGCCTCCTCCAGCGCCCCAGGCCCGAGCGCGGCCGCGGGCGACGCCGTGAAGCCGGCCGCCGCCGGCCCGGCCGCAGAGCCGAGGTTCGACGTCATCACCACGATCGCGTGGCGCGCGTCGGCCGCGCGGCCCGCGGCGTCGGTCAGCCGGCCCTCGTCGAAGAGCTGCAGGCACACGTCGAGCACCCGCGGGTGCGCCTTCTCGACCTCGTCGAACAGCACCAGCGTCCACGGGTCGCGGCGCAGGCCGCCGGTGAGCTGGCCCTCCTCGCGGTGGCCGACGTAGCCCGGGGGGGAGCCGATCAGCCGCGCGACGGAGTGCTGCTCCTGGTACTCCGACATGTCGAGCCGCAGCAGCTTGTCGCCGGCGCCGAAGACGAACTGCGCGAGCAGCTTCGCCATCTCCGTCTTGCCGGTGCCGCTGGGGCCCAGGAAGAGCAGCACCGCGAGCGGCCCGCGCTCGCGCTGCAGGCCCGAGAAGGCGAGGCGCACGCGGCGCGCGACCTGGGCGATCGCCGCCTCCTGTCCGACGAGCCGGGCGGCGAGGAACGCCTCGAGCTCGGCGAGCCGGGCGTGGTCGCCGGCGCCGAGCGCCATCAGCACACGGTCCACCGGCAGGCCGCGCTTCGCGGCCACCACGGTGGCGACGTCGTGCGGCGTCACCCGCTGCGGCCCCGCGCTCGCCGCCTCGGCCGCGCCCATGCTGAGCTGCGGGACGCGCGCCTGGGCGCAGGCGCGGTCCGCCGCGTCGACCGCCTTGTCCGGCCAGCGCCGCTCGGGGTCGAAGCGGCCGGTCAGGTCGACCGCCGCCGCCAGCGCCGCGTCTTCGATCGCGACGCCGTGATGGGCCTCCCAGCGCGGTCGCCAGCCGCGCAGGATCTCGAGCGTCTCGTCGCGATCGGGCTCGCCGACCAGGACCCTCTCGAAGCGGCGCGCGAGGGCGGCGTCGGCCTCGACGTGGCGCGCGTACTCGTCGGCGGTGGTGGCGCCGATGCAGGCGACCTCGCCGCGCGCGAGCGCCGGCTTGAGCAGGTTGGCGGCGTCCGGCCCGCCGCGGCCGACGGCCCCGGCGCCGACCAGGGTGTGGAGCTCGTCGAGGAACAGGATCACCTCTGGGTGCTCGCGCGCCTCGGCGAGGACCGCGAGCAGCCGCTCCTCGAACTCGCCGCGGTGGTCGGCGCCGGCCACCAGTGCGCCGATCGGAAGCTCGACGATGCGGCGGCCGGCGAGCGAAGCGTCGCGCCCTTCGGCGATCCGGCGGGCGAGGCCCTCGACGACCGCCGACTTGCCGACGCCGGCTTCGCCGACCAGGACGGGATTCGACTTGCCCGCGCGGGCGAGGGTCTGGACGAGCGCGAGCAGTTCCGCGCGGCGGCCGACCACCGGCGGCAGCTCGCCGCGGCGGGCGAGGGCGGTCAGGTCGCGGCCGAAGCGGTCGAGCATCGGCGTCGCGGAGCTCGCCGCCGCGGGCGGCGCGGCGGGGCGCGGCGCTTCTTCGGCCACTCCGGGTGGCGGCTCGGCGGCGGCGGCGAGCGCGGCCCGGCGCAGCTCCGGAGGGCGCGCGCCGAGCTCGACGAACAGGCCGAAGGTGAGCGGGTCCGCGCCTTCCGCCATGGCGGCGACGAGGTGCAGCCCGGAGAGCCGGGGCGCGCCCGCCGCCAGCGCCTCGGCCGCCTCGAACACGGCCTTCGTCACCAGGCTGCGGCTGATCGCGCCCTGCGGCGGGGCGGCCAGCGGGCCGCGGCCCAGCCGCTCGCGGGCGAGGCGCCGCGCTTTCGTGGCGTCGAGGCGCGCCGCATCCAGCGCGACCGCGAGCTGCGCCTCCTCGTGCTGGATGCGGTCGAGCGCCGCCTGGTCGATCCCGAGCGCGGCGGGCTTCGCCTTGACGACCTTCTCGAGGCTCAACAGGCCGATCAGCAGGTGCGCGGGCTCGATGCGCTCGTGGCGGCTGGCGGCGGCTTCGCCCGCGGCGATCCGCCACGCCAGCTCGGTCGCGGGAGTGAGCTTCACGCGCCGCCCCGCAGGACCTGCAGCCGCGCCCGCGCCTCCTGGACCTGGGCCTGCATCGTGATCGGCGCCAGCGACAGGAACTGCTGGTAGGCGCGGGCCGCCTCGTCGCGTCGCCCGAGGCGCTCCAGCACCTTGCCCAGCTCGAGCTTGGGCAGCGGCGAGCGCGGCTCGATCGCCAGCGCCTTCTCGTGGCTGGCCAGCGCCTCGTCGACGCGGCCGAGGGCGAAGAGCGCGATGCCGCGGCTGGTCCACAGCGCCGGGCTCTGCGGGTCGCACTCGGCCGCGCGCTCGAACGCGGCGAGCGCCTCCTCGCCGCGGCCGAGCGCCTCGAGGCAGGCCCCCTTCTGCTGCCACAGGCGGCCGTGCTGGGGGCGCACGCCGATCGCCCCCTCGAAGCAGGCGAGCGCCTCGGCCGCGCGCCGGAAGAAGAACAGGCACTCGCCCTTGCCGGCCAGCGCGTCCGCGTGCGCGGGTTCCGCGCGCAGCACGGCCTCGAACCACTCGAGCGCCTTGTCGCGCTGGCCCTGGCCCAGGCAGAACTTCGCCTTCTTCAGCGACTCGGCAGCCGCGGCCCGGGCCGCGGCCGGGTCGGGGGGCGGCGCCGCGGCGGCGCCCGGCCGCAACGCGGCGTCCTGGGCCTGGCCGCGCAGCGCCTGGACGCGAGCCCGCAGCGGAGCGACGCGCGGGTCGGCGGCCGGGGCCAGCGTCAGGAACCGCGCGATGGCGGCGGCGGCGTCCGCGGGTCGCCCCGCGCCCTCCAGGCAGTCCCCCCTGGCCAGGAGCGCCGCGAGGTCGCCGGGGTGGGCCGCGAGGACCGCGTCGAAGCAGGCCAGCGCGTCGTCGAAGCGTCGGGCGCGCGTCAGCAGGCGTCCCTTCTCCTGCAGCGCCGGCGCGAAGCCCGGCTCGATGCGCAGCGCGACGTCGCAGGCGGCGAGCGCCTCCTCCGCGCGGCCCAGCGCGTCGAGGCAGCGGGCCTCCAGCAGCGCGGCCTCGTTGAAGCCCGAATGCAGCTCGCGGGCCCGCACGCAGCAGGGCAGCGCGTCGGCCGGGCGCTGCAGCGCGTGGAACAGCTCGTGGGCCTTGTTGAACCAGGCGTTGGCCTTGTCCGGCTCGAGCGCGATCGCGCGGTCGTAGGCGGCGACCGACTCCGGCGGGCGCCCGAGGTCGGACAGCGCGTTGCCCTTCAGGTACCAGGCGTGGGCCCGGCCCTGCGCGGAGAGCTCGAGCGCGCGCTCCGCCGCGGCGAGGCCTTCGGCGGGCCGGCGCAGCCGCAGCAGGCAGGAGGCGCGCGCCTCCTGGACCGCGGGTTCGCCGTCGCCGCCGGGCACGCCGTCGAGCACGAGCAGCGCCTTCTCGTGCTGGCCCGCCGCCGCGTAGGCGTGGCCCAGCGGCAGCCACACGTCGACGGCATCGCTCAGCAGCGAGGCCATCTGCAGCGGCAGCAGCGCGTCCCTGGCGCGTCCCATCTGCATCAGGAGCCGCCCGCGCGCGCCGAGCACGGGCCCGGCGTCGGCGCACAGCGGCTGCGCCTTGTCGAGTGCCGCGAGCGCTTCGTCCAGGCGCCCCAGCGCCTGCAGATCGTCCGCCAGCTCGAGCCAGGCGGCGCCGTCGTCGGCCTCACGCTCGAGGTGCTCGCGGAGCAGGGCCGCGGCGCGCTCGCGATCCCCGGTCTGGCGCGCGGCCGCGGCGTTGCCTCGCCCCGCACTCGCGGCTGCCGCGGGTGACGCCGAGGTCGCCACGCCGGCGAGCACGGCGCTGGCGATGGCGGCCGGCGATCCCGGTGCCGGCCGAGGCGCGGGTGCGGGCGCGACAGGGTCGGGCGCCGGCGTCGCGGGTGGCGGGTTGCGGCGGAGCTTCGCGGCGAGGGTCGGCGGGTCGGGCGCGGGCGGCGGCAGCACCGCGAGGCGGTCGCGCGCCGTCTCGATCTGCGCTTCCTGGCCCGGGCCTGCACGCTCCAGGAACCGGCGATAGCTGCGGGCCGCCTCCGGCAGCCAGCCGAGGCGATCCTCGGAGAGCGCGCGGTTCCACCACGGCGCCGGGTTGTCGGGGGCCAGCAGGCTCGCGCACTCGATCGAGGCGATCGACTCCTCGTGGCGGTCCATCGCCCCGAGGTAGCGCCCGCGGTCGGCCCACGTCGCCGCGTGATCGGGGTCCTGGCGCAGCGCCTCGTCGAACGCGGCCAGCGCCTCGTCGAAGCGCCGGTGCCGCGCCAGCGCCATGCCCTTGCCGTGCCAGGCGCGTGCGTCGCGCGGCTCCAGCGCGATCGCCTTCTCGTAGCTCTCGATCGCCTCGTCCCAGTCCCCGCCGCCGTTCTGGGCTTCGCCCCGCAGGGTCCACAGCATGGCCATCCGCGGATCGAGCCTGAGGCCGCGGTCGAAGGCCTCGATCGCCTCCCGCAGCCGGCCGTCGGCGCCGTGGCGGCAGCCGGCCGCGGCCCACGCCAGCGCGTCGCGGGGCGCCGGCGGCACCTTCTTCGCGGCGAGCCGGTCGAGCTGGACCCGCGCGTCCTGGACGAGCCCCGCGAGGTCGCCGCCCTGCGCCAGCGCCACGAACTCGCGGAACGACGTGCTGGCCAGCGGCGCCTGGCCCAGCGCCAGCTCCACGTGGGCCTTGGAGTGCCAGAAGATGGCGAGGCCCGGGTCGATCGCCAGCGCCGCGCGCACGGCCTGCAGCGCCTCCTCGCGGCGGCCGAGCGAGAACAGCGCGTTGGCGCGGTTGCCGTGGGCCCGCGCGTGGAACGGGTGGAGCGCGAGGGCCTTCTCGAAGCAGGCGAGCGCCTCGGCGTAGCGCTGCTCGCCGTAGAGCGTGGTGCCGCGGCCGTTGAGCTCGCCCGTCGCGTGGCTGCGCACGCCCACGTCGGCCGTCGACGGGTGGCGCGGCACCTCGGGGCCGGGCCGGTGCACGTAGCCCGGGGGCGCCTCGGGGATCTCGCCGGCAGCCGCCAGGACTTTCGGGCCCTTTTGCGCGGCCGCCGCGGCCACGCCGGAGGCGGCCGCCTCGCGATCGACCACCGTGTCGGTGGCGTTGCGGAGGGCGCCCGGCGCCTGCGGCCGGCGGGGCAGCGAGCGCACCTCTCCGCTCGCGACCGCGGCCGCCAGGCGCTCGGCCCCCTCGCGCAGCGGGTCGGCCGCCGGGGCCTGCGCCAGATAGCGGCGCAGGCACGGCAGCGCCTCGCCGGGGCGCTCCAGCACCAGCAGCGCGAGCGCGCGGTTGTACCAGGGCACCGCGGCCTCCGGCTGCAGCTCGCAGGTGCGGGCGAAGCTGGCCAGCGCGTCCTCGTAGCGGCCGGCCTGCACCAGCGCGTTGCCGCGGTTGTACCAGCCCTGGCCGAAGCCGGGGTCGAGGCGCACGCACTCGTCGCAGGCGCCGAGCGCTTCGTCGATCCGCCCCAGGGCCGCGAGGATCGTGCCCTGGCCGTCCCAGTAGGAGGCGTTGCGCGGGTCGAGGCCCAGCGCCCGCGCGCTGGCCGCGAGGGCCTCGTCGAGCCGCCCCGCCTCCAGCAGCAGCCCGGCCTTGTTGGACCACGCGCGGCCGTCGCGCGGGTCGGCCGCGAGCGCCGCGTCGAAGGCCGCGGCTGCCTCGGCGTGGCGGCCCAGCCGCCACAGCATCACGCCTTTCGCCGTCCACGCGTCGTTGCTGCGCGGGTTGCGGGCGACGGCCTCGTCGAAGCAGCGCAGGGCCTCGTCCTCGCGGCCCGCGTCCACGCAGGCCAGGCCCTTGTTGAGCCAGACGTCGTCGCGCTCGGGCGCCAGCTCGAGCGCGCGATCGAGGCTCGCGTGGGCGGCGTCGAGGCGGCCGAGGCGACGCAGCACGTTGCCGCGGGCCGACAGCAGGCGCGGCTCGTCGGGCCGCAGCGCCAGCGCCTGCTCGTAGCAGGCGAGCGCCTCGTCGAGGCGATCCAGGCCCGACAGGCTGGCGGCGCGCGCCGACAGCTCCCAGGCCGGGTCGATCTCGCCGCTCGGCACCTCGACCGGGGCCGCGCCGAGCGCCGCGAGCAGGCCCTCGAGCTCGGCGCGCAGCGCGGCGAACGAGGCGAAGCGCTGGGCCGGTTCCTTGCGCAGGCAGCGCTCGATGACGGGCCACAGCGGCGACTCGAGCGGCGTCGGCGCGACGTCGCGGTGCAGTCTTCGCAGCTCGTGGAACAGCCGGGCCTGGGCGTCGGGTCCCTTCGGCACGCGCGGCACGAACGGCAGCGCGCCGCCGGCCGCCATCTGGTGGAGCACGACCCCGAAGGCGTAGACGTCGCTGCGCGCGTCGCAGCGCTCCACGCCCTCGAACTGCTCCGGCGGCATGTGGGTGGGCGTGCCGAACACCGTGCCCGCGACCGTGTGGCCGTCGCCGCCCGGCGCCGCCATCGCCGGGCCGCCCGGCGCGGCGCCCGCGATTCCGAAGTCCGACACGCGCACGTTGCCGTCGGGGCCGATCAGCACGTTGGCCGGCTTCAGGTCGCGGTGGCAGCGGATCCCGCGGGCGTGGGCGTGCTCCATGCCGTGACAGGCCTGGATCGCCCAGCGCAGCGCCTGCTCGAGCGGCAGCGGCCGCCGCTGCAGGTGCTCCTGGAGGCTGTTGAAGCCGCCGGGCGGCGCCGCGACGAACTCCATCGCGATGAACAGGCGACCGTCGTCCTCGAACACCTCGTCGGCCTGCACCAGGAAAGGGTGGCGGCCGAGGGCGACCCAGATCTCGGCCTCCTTGCGGAACAGGGCGCGGGCGCGGTCGTCGCGCACCAGCTCGTCGCGCACGGTCTTGACCGCGCGCACGGCGTCGCCGGAGCGGCGCGCCGCGAGATAGACGAGGCCGAACCCGCCTTCGCCGAGCAGCCGCAGCACGCGATAGCGCTCGCCGATCGCGTCGCCCGGGCGATACGGCGCGGCCAGGGCGACGCGCGGCGGAGCCGCCGCGGGTGGCGGGGGGACAGCGGTCCCCGGCGCCGCGGGCCCGGTGACGGGGGCCGCAGCAAGCCGCGACTCCGGGGCGGCCGGGACGCCGGTCGGAGCGGCGGCGACCACCTGCGAGACGCCGAGTGGCGCCTTGCAGAACGGGCAGGCGGGGGCGCGATCCGAGACCTTCTTGCCGCACTGCGGACACGAGAGGAGCGCCATGGCCCCGGCTCTCCCGGAGGGGTGCGCGGATGATATCGCCGGGCCGCGCCCGGCGCTCAGAGGTCGACGTGGAACAGGTCCCGGTCCAGCGTGCAGTCGCGGAGCGCCGCGGCGGTCGCGGGCGACACGGCGTGCAGCAGCCGGCCGAGCGAGGCGCGCACGTCGTCGGGCAGCGGCGTCTTCGAGACCACCTCGACCGCGACCTCCGTCGCGGGGAAGCGGCGCGGGCCGAAGCGCTCCAGCACGACGTCGGCGAGGCGCGGGTTGGGGTCGAGCACCGGTGTGCCCGGGAAGCCCGCGGCCGCGAACGCCTCCGCCCACAGCGGGCCCGCGTAGCCGTAGTGGGTGCAGTTGAGGCTGGCGACGAGCGGCCCGCGATACCCGGGAAGCTGCGCGAGCGCGGCCGCGACGAACTCGCCGATGCGCTCGGCCGCCTGCGGCCCGCGCGGGTCGTGCTCGATCACGGTGCTCAGCCGCGGGCAGGCCTGGCCGACGATGCGGTGGTCCGCGACGCCCCGCGCCACCAGGGCGCGGCGGTGGGCGCCGGCGGCGATCGTGCCCGGCGTCGCGAACAGGATCGCGGTCGCCTCCGGTTGCGCGGCGAGCGCGTGGTCGACCAGCTCGACGCCGGCCGGCACGATGCTGTCGGCGGGACGCTCGGCGGCCTGCGCGTGCCTGGTGAGCGGATAGAACACCGACAGCGTGTTGCACGCGATCAGGATCGCGTCCGGACGGCAGCGCCGTTCGATGGCCTCCAGGGCGGCGTCGAACACCCGGGCCCGCGCGGCGTCGTCGGGCAGGTCGTTGTACCAGACCGCGTCGTCGAACAGCGCGTTGACGAAGGCGACGCGGGCCCGCCGCGCGATCCCGCTCCCGGCCAGGCGCGCCGCGAGGTCGGCCGCCACCGACAGCCCGCCGAGGCCGGAGTCGGTGACGGCGACCGTCAGCTCCTCCACGGCTACTGCGGGCGGGCCGGCGTCCGCATCCCGACGACCGTGAACGGCACCTCGCGCGCGGCGGTGGCGCTGCCCGTGCGTGTGCGCGCGGCGATCTTCAGCACGTAGGTGCCGTCGGCCAGGTCGGGCAGCGGCAGCGTCGTGGTGACCGCCACCCGCCGGTCCCGGAGCGAGCCGGACGCGTGCTCCTCGCTGCTGCGCAGGACCACGCTGCCGTCCTCGAGCCGCGTCACGGTCGTCGTCACCTCGAGGGTGTGAGGCGCCTTCTCGTTGTCGTAGACCTCCGCGTAGGCAATGGCCTGGTCGTTGCGCAGGAACTCGCGCAGCGCCGCCGGGGCCGCGGGAAGCGCGTTGCCGAGCTCCGCGTCGGGCCGCGCCGTGGGCACCGCCTGCGCCATCGCCGAGGCGATCGCGATGCCGCTGATCGACAGCGGGTCCTTGTGGAAGTCCGGGATCGCGAGGTCCATCACCACCGAACCGATGCGGTCGTTGCCGCCGTCGTGGGCGGCCACCCGGAGCTGGTGGCGGCCGGGCGGCAGCTCGAAGCGGCTGAACACCCGCAGCCCGCTGCCGCGGATCCGCTCGCGCGACTGCGGTCGGAGCGCGAACGAGACCGTCTCGGTCGAGCCGCCGCGGACCTCGCCTTTGGCATCGACGGCCAGCGACGAGATCTCGAGCTGGCCGGTCTCGGCGAGGCTCAGCTCGCGGCCCTCGACCTCGGTGCCGATCAGCACCGAGGCCCCCTTGCCGGAACCCGCGCGGAACGGCGCCGCGAACACGGAGAGCGTCAGCCCGCTGACGGGCAGCGGGCTGTTCAGGGTGGCGTGGATGCGCGGGTTGCCGGTGGGCTTCTCGGCGGCCTTCGGCCTGCCGCGCGGGCTCGCGTAGCCGCGGCGGTGCTCGACCTTCAGGCCGGGGCGCTTCACGCGCACCTCGATCTTGTGGAACTTGCCGTCCGGCTTGTGGTCGGGCGGGTCGTAGGCCAGCACGTAGTAGCTGCTGTTCTCGCGCACGATGCGCTCGAAGGCGCCGTCGAACTCGTTGTTGTTGACGACCGCGAAGCCGCCGGTCTCCGCCGAGACCATCTGCAGGCTGCGCTGCGCGAAGCGCACCTCGTCGCGCAGGCCGCCGGTGATGCTGAGGCCCGGCTCCTCGCTCAGCGGCGAGGCGCCGATCATGATCTCCTCGTCGCCGAGCATCGTCAGGCCGCGCGGGTCGATGCCGTAGAAGACGACGTTGGCGCGCGCGGCGGCAGCGATCGTGTCGCGCATCGCGTCGAGCACGATCGAGGCCGAGCGGTTGCCGAAGATGTCGGTGAAGTCGTAGCTGATGCCCTCGCTGACGAAGAGGATCGCCTTGCGCCGGCCGCGCACGGCCGACAGCCACTCGGCCACGCCGCGCAGCGTGTCGAGGGTGCTGCGCGCGTCCTGCGCGCGCAGCGCCTCGTCGGGGTCGGTCAGGGCCGTGTCCTGGCCGGGCAGCGCCTGGCCGGCGGGCTGCCGCCGGATCAGTTCCTGGGTCAGGTTGTAGTTGTCGATCCGCGCCGCGGTGGCCGAGCGCAGCGCGCGGCCCGTCGTGCGGTCGACCGCCGCCAGCAGCAGTGCCTTGTCGTTCGTCAGCTCCTGGCTGGCGTCGCGGGGCCCGGCCGTGTGCACGACGGCCATCAGGTCGTTGGCAGCCATCCGCTTCTCGATGAACTCGCGGGCCGCGCGGCGGGCCAGGCCCGTGCGCGTGAAGCGGGTGTGGGTGTCGTCGATCACCATCACGTAGACCCGGCCCTCGAACGGCCGCGCGTTGCTCCGCACGTCGGGCGGCGGCGCCGTCGCCCGCCCCGGGAAGCCGGTCTCCTCGCGCTCGACGGGCAGGTCGACCAGGTTGAACGCCGCGATCGGGCGCGGCTTGCCGTCCTCCAGCAGCTCGAAGTCGTCGAGCGTCAGCCCGCGCACGAACGCGCCCTTGTCGTCGGTCACCCGCACGTCGACCTCGACGTAGGTGACCTCGCTGCGGAACACGGGCACCGGCGCCTGCGCGACGGCGAGCGTGGCCGCGGCGGCCACGGCCAGGCCGGCGGGCAGGACGGAGTATCGGGTCATGGCGGGAGCGCTCCTCATGCCCCGACGGTAGCAAGGAAGGCCGGGGCCGCGCATCCACGGGGCTGGAGCCGGCCGTTGACGGGCTTCTCGGGTCCCGTATAGCGTCGCGAAACGTATGGCGACGACGGGAGACGGCCTCGGTCACGACCTGCGCCACTCGCTGCGGCTGCTGCGGCGGGCTCCGGGTCACACGGCGCTCACGCTGCTGACGCTCGCACTGGGCGTGGGCATCGTCACCGGGCTGGCGAGCCTGGTCCACGGCGTGCTGCTGCGCCCGCTGCCGTGGGCCGACGCCGGGCGCGTGGTACGCCTGGCCGAGACCCGCGAGGACGCCACCCGCCGCTGGCCCTGGATGTTCACGAACGGCACCTACCGGCCGTGGGCCGAGAAGCACGAGACGCTGGAGCTGCTGGCCGGCTACGACGGCGGCGGCGACACGGCGGTGATGGAGCACGCCGGCCAGGTCGCGCGCGTCGAGGTGGTCGCGGTGACCGCGTCGTTGTTCGAGCTGCTGCGCGCGCGCCCGCTGCTGGGCGCGACCTTCACGGCCGCGGACGAGGAGGCGGGCGGCGTGGTCCTGTTGTCCCACGCGCTGTGGGAAGGCGCGTTCGGCGCCGACCCCGGCGTCGTCGGCCGCACGCTGAAGTTCGACGGCACCGACCATCGCATCGTCGGCGTGATGCCGGCGAGCTTCGCGTTCCCGGGGCCGGAAGCCCGGGCCTGGACGCCGCTCGCGGTGCCGCCGCTGACCGGGCCCGGCGAAGGCCAGATGCGGCTCGCGATGTTCTCCGCGCTCGGCCGGATGCGCCCGGGCGTGACCCCCGAGCAGGTGGCCGCCGAAGGCACGGCCCGAGGCCGCGCCGCGCCGGATGCGGGCCTCGTCAGCCAGGCGCTCTTCGGCGGCTCGGGGGCCGTGCAGGTGACCGCGGTGCCGGTGCTGGAGTCGATCACGGCCGAGGTGCGGCCCGCGCTGCTGCTGCTGCTCGGGGCCGGGGTGCTGCTGCTCGCCACCGCGACCGCCAACGTCGCCAGCCTGCAGCTCGCCAGGGTCACGGCGCGCCGCCGCGAGCTGGCGGTGCGCGGCGCGCTCGGCGCCGGCACCGGCCTCCTCGTGCGCCAGCTCGTGGTCGAGAACCTGCTGCTGTCGGGCCTTGGCGGCGGCCTCGGCCTCGCCCTCGCCGCGGCGCTCCACGCGGCGCTGCCGTCGCTCCTCCCGGCCGGCTTCCCGCGCGCCCTCGAGCTGTCGCTGGGCCTGCCGGCGGCGGCCGTCGCGATGGCCGCCGCGGTCGCCGCCGGCCTCGGCTGCGCGCTGCTGCCGGCGGCGATGGCGCGCCGCCTCGATCTCGCCCGCGCGCTCGCCGACGACTCGGCGGGCTCGGTCGGGGCGGGGCGCTCGCGGGTCGCCGACGCGCGCGCGCTGATCCTGACCGGGCAGGTTGCAGTCGCCTCGGTGCTGCTGGTCGGCGCCGTGCAGCTCGGCCGCAGCTTCGACGCGCTGTCCCGCACCGACCTCGGCTTCCAGCCCTCGAACGTGCTGGTGGCGACGCTGCCGATGCCCGCGCCGGGCTACACGCCGCAGCGCCGGGCCCAGGTGCTCGACGCCGTGCTGGCACGCGTCGCGGCGTTGCCGGGCGTGAGCGTCGCGGCGTTCTCGTCGATCGCGCCCCTCTCGAACAGCGAGGCGATGGTCTCGTTCACGATGCCGACCCGCGGGGGTGGCGAGCCGGTGCAGGCCAACGCCTCGATGCGCACGGTCAGCGCCGGCTACTTCGAGGCGCTGTCGCGACCGCTGGTCGCCGGGCGCGGTTTCGACGCGCGCGATGTCGCGGGCGCGGCCCCGGCGCTGGTGGTGAGCCGGACCTTCGCCCAGCGCTACCTGGGCCCGGAACCGCTCGGCCAGGTGGTGCCGGCCGGCGCCGACGGGCGCCGCGACTGGGTGGTGGTCGGCGTCGTCGAGGACTCCCGGCAGCAGGGGCCGCTGGATCGAGTTCAACCCGAGCTGTTCGTGCCCCACACCCAGCTCTCCGGCGGCGTGCGCCCGCCGGTGGTCTCGCTGCTGCTGCGCAGCGCCACCGATCCGGCGGCGCTGGCGCCGCGGGTGCGCGAGATCCTGCGCGAGGCGGACCCGGGCCTGGTGCCCGGCGAGGTCGCGACGCTGCGCGAGCGGCTGCAGCGGACGCTGGCCCGGCCCCGCCTGTACGCCCTGCTGTTCGGGGGCTTCGCCGGCGCCGCGCTGCTGCTGGCCGGCGTCGGGCTGTTCGGCGTGCTGTCCTACCTGGTCGCCCTGCGCACCCGCGAGGTCGGCGTGCGGATGGCACTGGGGGCGCGGCCGCGCGACGTCGTCGCGCTGGTCACCGGCGGCGGGCTGCGGCTGGCGCTCTGTGGCGTCGCGCTGGGGCTGCTCGCGGCGCTGGCGGGAGGAGAAGCGCTGCGCGGCCTGCTGCACGGCGTCGAGCCCCTCGATCCGCTGGTGGCCCTCGCGGTGCCGCTGCTGGTCGCTGCCGTCACGGGCCTCGCCTGCGCGTTGCCGGCCTGGCGCGCGGCCCGCGTCGACCCGCAGCAGGCGCTGCGCACGAGCTGAGGTTCGCCCGGCGATAATCGGGCCGTGAAGCCGCAGGTGGTCCACTGCCCGAACTGCTCCGCGCCCCTCCACGTCGCGATGGGGGAGACGGAGGTGCTCTGCGAGTACTGCGCCTCGAAGCTCCGCTTCGTGCCCGGCCACGCCGAGCTCGAGGTCGTCCGCACCCGCGAGGAGATGAAGCGCCGCGAGCGGGTCGACGTGCAGAAGGCGATCCTCGAGAAGCAGCTCCGCCAGGAGGAACTGGCGCGCTGGCGCGAGACCGCGGCCCACGTCGCGATCAAGGCGATGCCGGTGGTGGGCGAAGCCGTCGGCCGCGCGGCGTTCCGCACCGCGGTGTCCCACGCCGGCGGCGCGGGCTGCGGCTGCATGAGCTCGCTGCTGGCCCTGGGCGGCCTGCTCGCCGGCCTTCTCGCGCTGTTGTAGCCGGCCGCGGGCCCCGGCTCAGGGCTGGCGCAGGATCAGCGAGCAGCAGGTGACGCCGGCTTCGGCCTTGGCGAGCTCCGAGACGTCGACGGGCATCACCTCGAGGCCGAGCGCGCGCACCCGTTCCGCCGTGCGCGGATGCGCCGCAGGCAGGATCACGCGGCTGCCGATCGCCAGCGCGTTGGCCGCGTGCGGCTCCGCGGGATCGACTTCGACGACGTCCTCGGCGCCGAACGGCGCGGGGTCGACCCACGCGGGGTTGACGAGCAGCACGCCGCCGCCGAGCGCCGTCACCGCGGTCTTCAGGTGCAGCGCGCCCGCGACGGGCACGCCGCGCACGGCGTAGCCGAAGGCGGCCAGCCACTCGCCGAGCTGGGCGACGGCGTGCGCGTTCGAGCGCGTCGTCAGGCCCACGAACACCCGCCGCCCGAGCACCAGCACGTCGCCGCCGTCGAGCGTGCCCGGCTCGGCCACGAACCGCAGCGGCCGCAGCGGCGCCAGCGCGGTCGCCACCGAGCGGGTCTCCGGGCGCCGCGACTCGGCGCCGGGTCGTGCGATCACGGCGACCTCGTCGAGCACGACCGCCGTGTCCTCGACGAACACCGCGTCGGGCTGCTCGGGCAGTGGCGGCAGCGCGCGCACCTCGCAGCCGCAGGCGCGCAGCGCGTCCCCGTAGGCGGCGTGCTGGGCGCGGGCGCGGGCGACGTCGATCGGCTGCCGCGCGAGGTGGGTCAGCTCGCACTCGGCGAGCCGGTCGGGCACGGCGCGCGTGAAGGCGACGAGGCTCATGGCCTCGCAGTGTAAGGGGGCGGCGCCCCGGGCGTGGGCCCGGGGCGCCGCGGGAGGGTTAGAAGCGGAAGCCGACCGCGAAGTAGAAGCTCCGGGGGGCCTGGTAGTCGGCGGCAGACAGGGCTTGCCCGAAGTCCGGGCCGTACTCGTAGTGGGTGCCGTACACGGGGGTCGTCGTGAACGGGTTGAAAGCCTGCAGCGTGCGCGCGGCGTTCTGGTTGGCCGCCGTGAACACCGTCTCGTTGCCCGTGCTGTCGCGCTTGGCCTGGTCGAACAGGTTGTCGACGACGACGCGCACGAAGAACTGGCTCTTCTTCATCCAGCCGACCGGGAGGTAGTAGTTCAGCGAAAGGTCGGTCGAGGTGATGGTGTCGGTCACCAGGTCGCCGCGGCCGCCGAAGTAGTAGGTGACGCTCGAGGGCGGCGTCAGGTAGCCGGGGTTGGTGACGTAGGGCCGGGTGTCGACCGAGCCGTCGGTCGACGACGGGGTGCCCGAACTCAGGTTCTGCAGCACGCCGACCACGACGCGGCCGGCGCCGCCGAGGCCGCGCTCCCAGTTGGCCCACAGCCGCAGCTTGTGGCGCTGGTCGATCGACAGGTTGCCGGTCGGGGTGTTCCACGACAGGTCCTTGTACTCGACGTAGGCCAGCACGTCGTCCTGGACCGGGCCGCTCGCCGCCGTCTCGCCGTTGACGTTGCCGCGCGACTGCGACAGCGTGTAGTTGCCGCCGAGGGTCAGGTCGTCGGTGAAGCGGTACTGGATCTGCCCCATCAGCGCCTTGTACGTGCGGTCGAGCTCGTTGCTGTTGACCACGAGGTTGAGGTCGAACGCGCGCCCTGCGGGGTCCGAGGCGGTGCGGCCGGGCACGACCTGGTCGGTGTAGAAGTCGTTGGCGTCGCGGTAGACCGCGTCCACGCGGTACGAGCCGCGGGTGCCGAGGCTGCCGCCGAGGCCGAGGCTGTACTCCCAGGTCGTCGGGGTGGTCAGGGTCTCGTCGATGCGGCGGTTGATGCCGGGGTAGCTGGGGTTGCCGCGCAGCGGGCGGCTGGTGCCGCCGTTGGCGTAGAACCAGTCGAACACCGTGCGCAGCGCCGTTGCCGGGGACACCGGGTTCGCCGCGTTGGGGTCGAGGTTGATGGCGGGGCCGCGATAGACGTAGGTGAAGGTCGCGGATCGTCCCGCGCCCGAGCCCAGGTCGGCGATGCCGCTGGTGACGGGCATCACGTACCGGGCGAGGCCTGCGCGGAAGTTCAGCTTGCCGTCACCGCGGGGATCGAACGTCGCCGAAAGGCGGGGGCTGAAGGCCTGGTCGTCCGAGACCTTGTTGCCGGCCTGGTCCTGCTCGTCGGTCTTGTCCCAGCGCACGCCCACGTTGAAGCTCCACTTCGAGTTCAGCCGCCAGGCGTCGTTGAAGAACGCCGAGTAGGTGCGGAGCCGGCTGCCCTGGGTGTTCTCGAAGATCGGATTCCACTGGATGTACGACGCCGCCGTGTCGCGGTCGGAGGTGCCGGGGCGCACGACGGGGTAGAGGCTCTCGCCGCGGATGATGGTGCCGGACGCGAACAGCCGGAACTCGGACCCCGACTGCCAGTTGTTGTTCTCGCGGCTGTCCTCGAAGGCGTCGAAGCCGAACACCAGGTTGTGGGTGCCCAGGTCCGAGGTGGACAGGAAGTAGGTCCCCTTGACCAGCACGTTCTGGTTGTCGCGCTTCTCCTCGTTGAGCTTGCCGGCCGCGATGTCCTCGTCCGACAGTCCGCACACCGCGCAGAACGTCGGCGAGTTCCAGCGCACGTTGCCGCGCGAACGGTCGAGGATCATGGTGCCGCGCTCGATGTCCGTGAAGCGGGAGCCCGACCCGATGAACGACAGGCGGCGGCTCGCGTACTGGGCCTCGACGAAGAGGTTCGAGGAGAGAACGCCCGTGTAGTTGAACGACAGCAGCTTCTCCGGCTGCGAGCTGTCGTAGAAGCTGGCGCGGTCCATCACGTCGCCGAACGTGTTGTTGAGCTCCTCGCGGTCGCGCTGGGTGTAGCCGGCCTTGAACGTGTGGTTGCGGGTCAGGGCCCAGGTCAGCTTGCCTTCGTAGCGCTTGTCGTCGACGACGTTCTCGTACGCGATGTTGGTGTAGAAGGTCGTGTCGGACGCGGTGTCCTCGCGCAGGCGGGTGGCGCCGAAGAACCACAGCTTGTCCTTGAGGATGGGGCCGCCGAGCGTGGCCTCCCAGGTCGGGACGACCTTGGAGACGCGCGGGTCGGCGTCGAGATCCTGCTCGAACGGGGTCAGCGAGCGCCACTTGTCGTTGTCGAACGTCACCCGCAGCGAGCCGCTGAACTCGTTGCCGCCCGACTTGGTGATCACGCTGGCGACGCCGCCGGCGAAGCGGCCGAACTCGGCCGAGATGTTGGCGGTGGACGTGCGCGTCTCCTCGATCGCGTCCTCGATGAAGACGAGCGAGGCCTGGTTGCGGAGCGTCTCGTTGAGCACGACGCCGTTGAGCAGGAACAGGCCCTCGAACGACATCGCGCCGGAGAACGTGACGTTGCCCGACGGACCCGTGGAAGTGGTCCCCGGCGACAGCAGCACCGCCCCCGTTATGGCGCGGCTGACGGGCAGAGTGTCGATCACCTCTGCCTTGTAGCTCGCCGCGGCGGTCGCGGTCTGCGTGAAGTCGGACGGGGCCTCGGCGGTCACCGTCAGCTCCTCGGACACGCCGCCCACCGCGAGGGTGGCGTCGATCACCGACGTCTCGGCGATCTGGACTCGGACCTTGCGTTCGGCCGCCTGGAAGCCCTGCAACTCGAAGCGCACGACGTAGTCGCCCGGCGGCAGGAAAGGAAGGATGTAGTCGCCGTTGGCCGACGTGGTGGCCGTTCGCGCCCCCTGCAGCGCGGGTGACGTGGCCGTCACCGTGACGCCGGGGAGCACCAGGCCGCCGCTGTCCGCAACCGTCCCCGAGAGGGTACCCGTGGGGTTGCCCTGTGCCCCGAGTTGGGCAGCAAAGAGCAGGCTCGCGGCGAGCACGCGCCACGCGTTCTTCATGACGTGACCTCCTGCCCGGCGAAGCGGGTAGTCCAGGTCGTTGGATGTCGGCGACGCCAGGCCCTTGGCGCGGAAGATACGCCTGCCGCCGGGTCTTGTCAGCGGGCCGCGGTGGCGACTGGCTCGCCGAGGCCGACGAGGTGGCCGAGCGTGCGCACGACGAGCAGGCCGTCCGAGGCGGCCGGGGTCGCCATCACGACGTCGTCCATCGCGTTCTTGTGCAGCAGCTCGGGTTTCGCGCCGGCCTTCAGCACGAACACTTCGCCCGTCTCGCTCCACAGGTAGAGCGCGCCGTCGGCCGCGATCGGAGAGGCCGAGAACGAGGTGCCCGCCTCGCCGATCCGGGTCTGGTAGAGCTGCGTGCCGTCGCCCTCGCGGTAGCAGGCGAGCACGCCGTTGTTGTTCAGCGTGTAGAGATGGCCGTCGTAGAGCAGCGGGCTCGGCAGGTAGGTGCCGCCGCGGGCGTGGCTCCACGCGATCGCCGCGCTGGCGCGCTCGCCCTCGGGCAGGCTCAGGTCGCCGCGGTGGCCGGCGCGGATCGCGTACACGGGCCGCACCGGCGGGTAGCCCGCGGTGACGTAGGCGACGCCGTCGCCGATCACGGGCGTCGCGACGACCACCTCCGAGTTGGGGCCGAGCGTCCACAGGACCGCCCCCGTCTTCGGGTCGTAGCCGCGAATCACGTGGCCGTTGGTGACGAGCTCCGGGCCTCTCGGGCCGGGCAGCACGTTGGGCGTCGCCCAGGTCGAGGCCTCGTCGCGGGCGACCCGCCACGCCGGCCGTCCGTCGACGAGCTGGAACGCGGCGAGGAACGAGTCGCGGCGGCGGTCGCCCTGCACGAAGACGAGGCCGTCGTGGATCACGGGCGAGCTGGCGTGGCCCCACTCGGCGTTCCCGGACTGCGGGTCGTTGGCGTCGAGCACGCCGACGTCCTGCTTCCACAGCGGCGCGCCGTCGACGCCGAACGCCGCCAGCGCGCCGACCGAGCCGAACAGCACGACGACGCGTTCGCCATCCGTGGCCGGCGTCGCGTTGGCGAGGCTCGACTTGAGATGGCGGCGCACGGTGGGCGCGCCGCGGAAGACCTCGCGCTCCCACAACAGCTTGCCGTTCGCCGCGTCGAAGGCGTGCAGGGAGAAGACGTGCTCCGAGAGGTCGTCGACCGAGGTGCCGTCTCCGTAGAGCCCGGTGCGGAACGTGCGGTCGCCCTTCGCGCTGGTCGCGCTGGTGACGAACACCCGCCCGCCGTGGATCACCGGGCTCGACAGCGCGAGCCCGGGCAGCGGCGTCTTCCAGCGCACGTTGGCGCCGGAGGCGACGTTCCACGTGCGCGGCACGCCCTGGCCGTCGGCGTTGCCGGAGGCGGCCGGCCCGCGGAACTGCGGCCACGGGCGTGCCGCGGCTCGCGGGCGCTCCGCCTCGGCGGGCACCGCGACCACCGCGACCTCCGCCATCGGGCCCGACGCCGGCGCCATGCGGGTGACGGTGCCGGCCTCGTTCAGCGTCACGAACTCGATCGCGCCGGCCCTGCCGCCGAACGACAGTTCTGCAGCGCCATCGGCCGTCTCGAACTCGCGCGCGGCGATCGGGCGAAGCGCGATCTCCGGAGCGCCGGGGCGCGCCAGGCGCAGCCCGTCTTCCGTGGCCGTCACAGTGGCCTGGCCGCCGCCGCGCATGTCGTAGCGGCCGGCGAGGCGCGCCAGCTCCGCCGCCGGCAGCGGCTTCGTGGCGCGCGCCCGGCGCGGCGGCGTGGCTGCGGCGATGCGGTCGGCGAAGGCCGGCTGCTCGCGGCGACGAGCCTCGGCCGCCCACGCGAGCCCGTCGAGGTGGCCGAGGTGGCCACCCTTCAGCGCGGCGGCGAGCAACTCCGCGTCCTTCTTCTCCAGCGCTTCCCCGATCGCCGAGCCCACGTCGCGGGCGCCGCGCTCCAGCAGCAGCAGCGCCAGCTCGCGGTGGCCGCCGCCCAGGGCCGCGCTCAGCGGGGTGACGCCGAAGAAGCGCTCCTCGTTGTCGACGTTCGCGCCGCGCTGCAGCAGCAGCCGCACGACGTCGACCCGGCCGGCCTCCGCCGCGAACTGCAGCGCGGTCTGGCCGTGCCGCGCGGGGGCGTCGACCGGGGTGCCCGCGTCGAGCAGCCGCGTCACGGTCGCGAGGTCGCCGCCGCGCGCGGCATCGCGCAGCGCGGCGCCGGGATCGGGGGACTGCGCGGCCAGCGGAAGGGCCGCCGCAACACACACGAGGAGCAGGGACGCGAGGCGGTGGAGCATGCGCGATCCTACGCCGGTTCGCGCGGTGCGTCAGGGACCGGGGCGCGACAGGCGGCGCGACAGGCTGAACAGCGGCAGCCCTGCGGCCATCACGGCGGTCCCGGCCAGCGCGACCGCGGGACGCGTCCACGCCACGCGCAGGGCCACCGCGACCAGCACGGCCGTGAAGACGGCGGGCAGCCACGGGTAGCCGGGCACGCGGAACCCGGCCTCGTCGCCGCGGCCGCGGCGGCGCAGCACGAACAGCGTCGAGGCCACCGTGGCGATCGCCAGCGCGTCGGAGAACATCACGTAGTCGAGGAGCTGGCCGAAGGAGCCGAGCGCCAGCGCCGGGACCAGCATGGTCGCCGCGAAGAAGGCGAGCCCCGCGCGCTGGACCCCGGTGTCCGGGTCGACCCGCAGGAACGCCGCGGGCAGCGCCCCGTCCTGCGCCATCGCGTAGTAGCTGCGCGGCATCTGCAGGATGGTGGCGTTCACGAAGCCCGCGGCCGAGAGGAAGATCGCGACCGCGACCGCCGTCTCGCCCCACGTGCCGAGCGCCGCGCGAGCCAGGGCGGCGGCGACCAGCGGCGAGCTCGCCACGCCGTCGAGGCCGAGCGTGCGCTCGTAGGCGAGGTTGATCACGAGGTAGAGCGCGACGACGGCGAGCATGCCCGCGGTCACGCCGCGCGGCAGGGTGCGCGCGGGGTCGCGCACGTCGCCGCCCAGGTTCATCGCACCCTGGTAGCCGCCGCACGTGTAGAAGACGGCGACCGCGGCCGAAGCCAGGCCGCCGGCGGTCACGCCCGGGCCGGCGGCGGTCGTCGCGACCGCCGGGGCCAGCGCGAAAGCCGCGGCGGCCAGCCCCGCGATCATCACCAGCTTGCCGAGCGAGAGCGCGTTCTGGGTGCGGGCGCCCGTGCGGATGCCCATCGCGTTGGCCGCGAGCAGCGCCACCATCAGCGCCAGCGCCGAGCCGAGGTTCGCCGCCGGCGTGCGCGCGGGCTCCGGCAGCAGGACGAGGTTCAGGTACTCCGCGCCGATGAACGCGACGCCCGCCGCGCCGGCGCCCTGCAGCAGCGCCTGCGACCAGTTGAGCACGAACGCCAGCCGCGGGTGGTAGCACTCCGCGACGACGCGGTAGTAACCGCCGGCGCGCGGCAGCCGTGAGCCGATCTCGGCGAAGGTCAGGGCGCCGGCCAGGCTGACCAGCCCGCCGGCCAGCCACACGCCGTGGAACGCGAGCGCGGAGCCGGCCTCGGTCGCCACCAGCGACGGCGTGCGGAAGATGCCGATGCCGATCACGAGGCTGACGACGACCATCGCGGTGTCGAAGCCCCCGAGCCGCGGCTGGATCGTCGCGGACCCGTCCCCCTCAGCCAACGAAGGCTTCGCGCAGCAGGGCCGCCAGCGCCCGGAACTGCGCGCGGTCGTTGTAGAGCTGGGCGGAGACGCGGACCAGCAGGCCGCCGTCCGCCGCCGGCCAGTCGTAGAACCAGCTCTGGATGCCGCGGTCGCGGACCCAGTGCATCAGGCCTTCCGCGTTCAGGCCCTCCGCCGGCGCCCCCGGCTTCGGCCGCGGCAGCGGCAGCGAGGCCATCGAGCCGCACAGGTCGTCAGGGCACGGCAGCGGCACGCCGAGCGCCTCGGCGACGATCTCGCGGGCCTCGAGTGCCAGCGCGTGGTTGCGGGCGCGGATCGCGTCCCAGCCGCCCGGGAGCAGGCCGTTCATGAACCGGATCGCCGCGGGCAGCGCCAGGAACGGAGTCGGGTCGTCGGTGCCGGTCCAGTCGAACTCGTCGCGGAAGCGCGCGCCCGCGCTCGCGGGGTCGAAGCCGTGGCTGATCGCCAGCGGGTGCACGCCGGACTGCAGGTCGTGGCGCACGTGGAGGAAGGCGGCGCCTTTGGGCGCGCACATCCACTTGTGGGCGTTGCCCGTGTAGTAGCCGGCGCCGAGCACGTCGAGCTCGACCGTGACCTGGCCCGGCGCGTGGGCGCCGTCGACCAGCGTCTCGACGCCGCGTGCGCGCAGAGCCTGGACCAGGTCGACGATCGGGAACACGAGCGCGGTCGGGCTGGTCACGTGGTCGAGCAGCGCGAGCCGGGTGCGCGGCGTGACCGCCGCCATCACGGCCTGGAACACGTCGTCGGCCGATCGCAGCGGGAACGGCACGTGCGCGGTGACGACCTTCGCGCCCGCGCGGCGGGCGACGTACTCGAAGGCCTTGCGGCAGGCGCCGTAGGCGTGGTCGGTGACGAGCACCTCGTCGCCGGCGGCCAGCTCCACCGAGCGGGCCACCGCGTTGACGCCGGCCGTCGCGTTGGGCACGAAGACGAGATCCTCCTCGCGCCCGGCGACGAAGTGGGCGAGCGCCTGCCGCGCCTCGTCGAGCCGCTGCGGGAAGCTGCGCCACAGGAAGTCCGTCGGCGCCTTCTCCATCTCCTCGCGCAGCTTGTGCTGAGCGGCCAGCACCTCGCGCGGACAGGCGCCGAAGGAGCCGTGGTTGAGGTGCAGCACGTCGAGGCGCAGGCCCCAGTGCCCACCCAGCCGGTGCCCGGTCGTGCTGGTGGCGTCGATCACCGCTCGTCGCCTTCCGTCGCCCCGAGCGCGAGGCCGCAGGCGGGGCACTCGGGGCGGCCCGCCGTCGGCTCGCCGCAGGCGGGGCACTCGGCGTAGGCGCCCGCCTCGTGATCGAAGCCGTCCGCGTGATCCGAGGGGGCGTGCTCGAGCGCAGGCACCGCGGGGAGCAGCTCGGCCAGGAGCTCCAGCGCTCGCGCCTTGTCGCCTTCGCCGACCTGGAGGCGGAAGCGGCCGGGCGAGGTCTCGACGCGCGAGAGCACGCCGTGGCTCGCGAGCCGCGCCACCAGCGGGTCGAGGTGGTACGCGCGGTCGACGCCGACGAGCGTCACCGCGTCGCCCTCCAGCTCGGGCAGCGGCTCGGGGTCGTCGCCGCCGGGCGGCGGCGCGCCGGACTCGTCGTCGTGCGGGACCAGGACGCCGCCGCAGTCCGAGCAGCGCAGCACGTCCGGGCGGAACTCTTCCTGGCAGGCGGGGCAGTAGTGGACGAGGGCCATGGCGTGGATGCTACCCGCCGCGCCCGTCGCGCGCGACCAACTTCCCGCCGGCCTCGGGCGTCTGAAGCAGCAACCCCGGAGGACGAGATGCCGCGCTTTCTGGCTGCCTTCACCCACGACCTCCGTGCCGCGCTGCGCACGCTCCGCCGGGCCCCCGGGTTCGCGGCCGTCGTCGTGGGTTCGCTGGCCCTCGGCATCGGCGCCAACACCGCCCTGTTCAGCCTGCTGAACGCGATCCTGTTGAAGTCGCTGCCCGTGGGCGCTCCCGAGCAACTCGTGCAGCTCACGGTGCCGCCCGAGGACGGCGAGCCGATCTCGATGAGCTGGACCAACCCCGTCTGGGAGCGCCTCCGCGACGGCGCCCACGGGCTCGACGGCCTGCTGGCGGTCGGCAGCCGCCGGATGAACCTGGCCACCGGGGGCGAAGCGCGGCTCGTGCGCGGCGCGCTGGTCAGCGGCTCCTTCTTCGAGACGCTGCAGGTGCGCGCGCACGCGGGCCGCGTGCTGACGGCGGCCGATGACCGGCGTGGCTGCCCGGGCGGCCCCGGCGCCGTGCTGAGCCACGGCTTCTGGCAGCGCGAGACGGGCGGCGCCCGCGACGCGATCGGACGGCCGCTGCGGCTCGACGGCCAGGCGTTCACCGTGATCGGCGTCGCGCCGCCGGGCTTCTTCGGCCTCGACGTGGGGTCCGACGTCGACGTCTACGTGCCGCTGTGCTCCGAGGACCTGATGCGCGGTCCCGACAGCCTGCTCGACCACCGCCAGGCCTGGTGGCTGAACGTGATCGGCCGGCTGCCGGAAGGACGCAGCCGCGAGCAGGCGGAGGCCGCGCTGCGCGCGCTGCAACCCTCGGTGCGGGCGGCCACGATGCCGGAGCGCGGCTCGCCGCGCGACCTCGAGGGCTACCTGAAGGACCCGTTCACGCTCGTGCCCGCCGGCTCCGGGCTCTCGTTCCTGCGCGAGCGCTACCGGCACGGCCTGCTGGCCCTGATGGCGGTCGCGGGCCTCGTGCTGCTGGCCGCCTGCGCCAACCTCGCCAACCTGATGCTGGCGCGGGCGGTCGCGCGCGGCCGCGAGCTGGCGGTGCGCACGGCGCTCGGCGCCCCCCGCGCGCGCCTGGTGCGCCAGCTCCTGCTGGAGAGCGCGCTGCTCGGCCTGGCCGGGGCCGTCGCGGGGCTGCTGGTCGCGCGGGGCGCAGCCCGACTGCTGGTCGCGCAGCTCTCGACCACGCGCAACGAAGTCTTCCTCGATCTCGCGCTCGACCCGCGGGTGCTGGCCTTCGCCACCGCGGCCGGGTTGCTGGCCAGCCTGCTGTTCGGCACGCTGCCCGCGCTGCGCGCCACGGGGCCCGCGCCGGTCGACGCCCTGCGCGACGCCTCGCGCGGCACCGCGCACGCTTCTCGCGCCGGCGCGGCGCGCTTCCTGGTGGCGGCCCAGGTGGGCCTGTCCTGCGTGATCGTCAGCGGCTCCGCGCTGTTCCTGCGCAGCTACGCGCACCTCGCGGGCCTCGACCCCGGCTTCGAGCGCGAGGGCGTGCTGATCGTCGGCGTCGACGCCTCGCGCGCGGGAGTCGCCCCGGAGGCGCGCGCCGCGCTCCACGAGCGCACGCTCGCGGCGTTCCGCGCCGTGCCCGGCGTGGCCGCGGCGGCGCAGTCGACCGTGGTGCCGATCAGCGGCAGCACCTGGCGCTTCCGCGTCCGCGTGCCCGGGGAGGAGGCGAAGCCCGCCGGCGAAGACGGGGCCTTCTACAACTTCGTCACCCCCGGCTACTTCGACACCCTCGGCACCCGCCTGCTGCGCGGCCGCGACTTCGCGGCGACCGACGCCGCGGGCGCGGAACGGGTCGCGATCGTCAACGAGGCGCTGGCCCGCAAGTTCTTCCCGGGCCGCGACCCCGTGGGCCTGCACTACGAGACCGAAGAGCGCGGCGAGTGGCGGCCCGTGCGCATCGTCGGCCTGGTCGAGGACGCGCGCTACCAGAACCTGCGCGACGCGGCGCCGCCGACGGCGTACGCGCCGCTTCCGCAGCTCGCGCGGCCGATGGCCTCGATCAGCGTCAGCCTGCGCGCCGCGGGCGAGCCGCTGGCGCTGCGCGAGGCGCTGGTGGCGGCCGCCGCGCGCGTCGACCCGGGCCTGTCGCTGACGCTGCGGCCGTTCGCGCGGATGGTCGACGACTCGCTCGTCCAGGAGCGGCTGGTGGCGACCGTCTCGAGCCTGTTCGGCGGGCTCGGGCTGCTGGTGGCCGCCGTGGGCCTCGGCGGGCTGGTGTCGTACGCGGTGCAGAGCCGCCGCGGCGAGCTCGGCGTGCGCGCCGCGCTGGGGGCGAGCCCGGGCTCGCTGGTGCGGCTGGTGCTGCGCGACGCGCTGGTCCTCGTCGCGTTCGGCCTCGCCGCCGGCGGCCTCGCCAGCGCCTGGGCCAGCCGGCTGGCCGGCTCGCTGCTCCACGGCGTCTCGGCGGGCGACCCCGCGACGCTGGGCGCGGCGATGGCCGTGCTGGCGGCGGTCGCCTCGGCCGCCGGGGCGTGGCCCGCGCGCGCGGCGGCGCGGGTCGACCCGCTGGAGTGCCTGCGCGCCGAGTAGCGGCTACGATCGGCGCTGATGCCGCTCGACGAGGTCCGCCTGTCGTTCGACGCGAACGCACAGCTCGGGCTGCAGGCGCTGCTGTTCGTCATCATGTTCGGGGTGGCGCTGGCGCTGACGGTCGACGACTTCCGCAACGTCGCCCGCCACCCGTGGCGGGCGCTGCTCGGCGCCGCGATGCAGATCTTCGGTCTCTCGGCGCTGACCTTCCTGGTCGCGAGCGCGCTGGCGCCGACGCCCAGCATGGCCTTCGGGATGCTCGTGGTCGCCGCCTGCCCGGGCGGCAACTTCTCGAACTTCCTCACCCAGTGGGCGCGCGGCGACGTCGCGCTGTCCGTCTCGCTGACCGCGATCTCGTCCGCGCTGGCGGTGGTGACCACGCCCTTCAACGTGCTGTTCTGGGGCAGCCGCCACCCCGAGATCGCGCCGCTGCTGCACGCGCTGGGCATCGACGCCGGCAGCTTCCTGCTGCAGACGGCGCTGATGCTGGGCCTGCCGCTGGCGCTCGGGATGATGGTCGCGGCGCGCTGGCCCGGGCTCGCCGCGCGACTTCACCGGCCCTGCCACCGGCTGGCCCTGGCGGGGCTCGTGGTCTTCCTCGCGGCGGCGCTCGGTGGCAACTGGCGCGAGTTGCGGACCTGGGGCCCGCTGCTGATGCCGCCCGTGATCGCCCACAACGCGCTCGCCTTCGCGGCCGGCTGGGTGGCGGCGACGCTCGCGCGCTTTCCCGACGCCCCGCGGCGGGCGCTGACGATCGAGCTCGGCGTCCAGAACGGCGGGCTCGCGCTCGTGATCGTGCTGACCCAGTTCCCGACGCTGGGCGGCGCGGCGCTGGTCGCCGCGGCGTGGGGCTTCTGGAACGTGATGGCGGGCTCTCTGCTGGCCGCCTTCTGGTCGCGCCGCGAGCCACCGCGGGTGCAGTTGCCTCCGGGGGGCGGGCAGTAGTCCAATGGAGGGCCCGCCGTCAGGGCCCATCCACGGAACCGGACGCCCGCCCGCGACCCGGGCTCCGGCGCCACCCGCAGCGGTCGCCAGGAACCTCCATGACCACCACTCCCGTCGCTCCCCGCGCCCAGGCGCTGATCGACCTCGAAAACCGCTTCGGCGCCCACAACTACCACCCGCTCGACGTCGTGGCCGAGCGCGGCGAAGGCGTCTACCTGTGGGACGTGGACGGCAAGCGCTACATGGACTTCCTGGCGGCCTACTCCGCCGTCAACCAGGGCCACAACCACCCGCGGATCGGGGCCGCGGTCAAGGAGCAGGTCGACCGCCTGGCGCTGACCTCGCGCGCGTTCCGCAACGACCGCTTCCCGCCGCTGCTCGAGAAGCTGTGCACGCTGACCGGCTTCGACAAGGCGCTGATGATGAACAGCGGCGCCGAGGCGGTGGAGACGGCGCTCAAGGCGATGCGGAAGTGGGGCTACGACGTCAAGGGCATCCCCTATCCCGAGGCCGAGATCGTCGTCTTCGACGGCAACTTCCACGGCCGCACGACGACCATCGTCGGCTTCTCGACCGATCCCGACAGCACCAGCCGCTTCGGCCCCTTCACGCCGGGCTTCAAGATCGTGACCTACGGCGACCTCGAGGCCGTGCGCGCCGCGATCGGGCCGAAGACCTGCGCGGTGTTCGTCGAGCCGATCCAGGGCGAAGGCGGCGTCGTGATCCCGCCGGCCGGCTTCATCCCCGGCCTGCGCAAGCTGTGCGACGAGCACAAGATCCTGCTGGTGCTCGACGAGATCCAGTCCGGCCTCGGGCGCACGGGCAAGCTGTTCGCGTTCGAGCACGCCGGCATCCGCCCGGACGGCATCACCATCGGCAAGGCGCTCTCCGGCGGCTTCTACCCGGTGTCCGCGTTCCTGGCCAGCGACGCGGTGATGAACGTCTTCACGCCCGGCATCCACGGCTCGACCTACGGCGGCAACCCGCTGGCCTGCGCGATCGCCTCGGCGGCGCTCGACGTGCTGGTCGAGGAGAAGCTCGTGGAGCGCGCGGCGGAACTGGGCCAGCACCTCTCGCAGCGGCTGAACGCGCTCGGCTCGCCGCTCGTCAAGGAGGTGCGTTGCCTCGGCCTGTGGGCCGGCATCGAGCTCAAGCCCGAGGCAGGCGGCGCGCGCCAGTACTGCTACAAGCTCAAGGACCGCGGGATGCTCTGCAAGGACACCCACGTGAACACGATCCGGCTGGCGCCGCCGCTCGTGATCACGAAGGAGCAGCTCGACTGGGCGGTCGACCAGTTGAAGGACGTGCTGGCCGGCTGACCCGCGGCCCTGCGGCCGGGGCGGCTCCTGCCGCCTCGGCCGCGCCGCTCGCCTACATCTCCGCGACGCCGGCGACCAGCCGGTCGATTTCCGCCTCGGTCGTGTACAGCGCGCAGCCCGCGCGCACCACGCCGCCTTCCCCGAAGCCCATCCGGGCCACCGCCGTCGTCGCGTAGAAGTCGCCGTGCGAGACGAACACCGCCTGGTCCGCGAGGTGGCGGGCGACGGCCTCGGCCTCGCGCCCTTCGACGGCGAACGCGATCGTCGGCGTGCGCGCCGCGTCGACCGGCGGTCCCAGCACCTTCACCTTCGGCAGCGCCGAGAGCCCCCCGTGCAGCCGGGCGAGCAGTGTGCGCGCGCGCCCGTGCATCCAGGCGAAGGCGCGGTCGAGCGCCTCGCGCCGCGGCCCGGGGCCGCCGATCGCCGCCAGGAAGTCGATCGCGGCGCCGATGCCGGCGATGCCCTCGTGGTTCTGGGTCCCGGTCTCCAGCCGCTCCGGCGCGTCCGCTGGCGCCGGCCGCAGCTTCGGGGCGTCGAGCCGCTCGATCAGCTCGCGGCGCGCCCACAGCACGCCGGCGTGCGGCCCGTGGAACTTGTACGACGAGCAGGCCAGCAGGTCGGCGCCGAGCCGGGCCACGTCGACCCGCTCGTGGGCGGCGTAGTGGACGGCGTCGACGTAGAGCAGCGCGCCGCGGGCGTGGACCAGCGGCGCCGCGCGGGCGACGTCGTTGACCGTGCCGAAGGCGTTCGAGGCCGCGCCCATCGCCACCAGCCGCGTGCGGGGGGAGAGCGCCGCCTCGAACGCGCCCCAGTCGAGCTGCGCGGTGGCCGGGTCGAAGGCTACGTGGCGCACGACCAGCCCGCGCTCGCGGGCGAGGTCGAGCCAGGGGTCGACGTTGGCGTGGTGGTCGAGGTCGGTGACGACCAGTTCGTCGCCCGCCGCGAAGCCGCGGCCGAGGGCGCGGGCGACGTGGAAGGTGAGCGTCGTCATGTTGTTGCCGAAGACGATCTCGTCGGCGGCGCCGCCCACGAAGTCGGCGGCGGCCTGCCGCGACGCGGAGAGCATGGCGTCGGTCTCGACGCTCGTCGGGTAGGCCCAGTGGGTGTTGGCGTTGTGCTCGGCGAGGTAGCGCGCGATCGCGTCGATCACGGCGTCGGGCACCTGGGTGCCGCCGGGGCCGTCGAAGTAGGCGACGGGGCGGCCGGCGTGGACGCGGCGCAGGGCGGGGAAGCGGGCGCGGAGGGCGTCGAGGTCGGGTGGCTTCATGGCGCCCAAGCCTACGCCCGGAAAAGAAGAAGGGCGACCGCTCGCGCGGCCGCCCCGGAACCGGCTCGCGCGGGCGTCAGGCGCCGCGCGCGCTCACGATCGCGACTAGCCCTCGACGCAGGCCGCGAGCATCTTGTTCGTGATCGTCCAGGTCGCGTTGTCCTTGCAGAGGTCGACCGCCTCGACGATGCACTCGTCCTCTTCTTCGTCGACCAGCTTGAGGTCCCAGGTGTTGCACGGGATGCCGGTCAGCGTGAAGTTCTCGCCCGGCTCGATGATGTTGTCCTTGAGCTGGTCCGGGCCCCAGTCGTCGCTGTCCGACGGCGCCATGTAGAACTCGACGAGGGTCCAGTCCGACTTGTTGACGACGGTGACCTTCGACGCCTTCTGGGCGTACGCAGCGCCCGACAGGCCGAGAACGGCCACGACCAGACCGGCGAACACCAACCGAAGCGAACGCATGCGCTTTGTCCCCCTGTGGAAGCTCCGCGCCGGAAGCAGCGCGAAAGTGGCGGGGAGCCTAGCACCGCCGTCCCGCGCGTCGATTTCTGCTTGGAGCAGCAAGCAAGACGCGGCCCGCGCCGGCGGGCGGAGTGGCGGCGCCCGGCCGCGGGAGCCGGGCGCCGGCGGGGACTACTTCTTCGGCAGCACCACGGTGTCGATCACGTGGATCACGCCGTTGCTGGCGGCGACGTCGGTCTTCACGACCGTGGCGCCGTCGACCTTGACGCCCGAGGTGGTGTCGATCTTCAGCGAGCCGCCCTGGACCGTCTTCGCCTCCTTCAGCTTGACGACGTCGGCGGCCATCACCTTGCCCGGCACCACGTGGTAGGTGAGCACGGCGGTCAGCTTGGCCTTGTCCTTCAGCAGCGCGTCGAGGTCGGCCTTCGGGATCTTGGCGAACGCCTCGTCGGTCGGGGCGAACACGGTGAAGGGCCCGGGCCCCTTGAGGGTCTCGACCAGGCCGGCGGCCTGGAGCGCGGTGGCCAGCGTCTTGAAGCTGCCGGCGGCGACGGCGGTGTCGACGATGTCCTTCGGGCCCTGGGCGAGCGCGGGCACGGCCAGCGCGGCGGCCACGGCGGCGGCGGCGAACGACTTGCGGATGTTCATGGTCTCTCCTTGAGTGCGTTGGCGATGCGGGCGCTCGCGGCGCCCGACTCCCGACACGCTACGACCCGGACCGGTCCGCGTCAAGGATATGAATAGGTTTTGACAAGAATGGCGATCCCGTGACGAGCCGGCGCCCGGCGGCCCCGGCGCTGTAGGATGCGGGCTCCATGAGCGCCGACCTGTTGAAGGACCTCGAGGCCCGGGGCCTCGTCCACCGCACCGCCGAGCCGTCGCACGCCGGCTGGCCCGGTCTCGCCCAGCGCCTCGCGCAGGGCCCGATCACCGCCTACATCGGCTTCGACCCGACCGCCGCCAGCCTGCACGTCGGCAGCCTGCTGCAGATCCTCAACCTGGTGCGGCTGCAGCGCGCCGGCCACCGGCCGATCGCGCTGGTCGGCGGCGGCACCGGCCTGATCGGCGATCCCAGCTTCAAGGCCAGCGAGCGCTCGATGCTGTCGAAGGACCAGCTCGCGGCCAACCTGGCGGGCATCCGCGCCCAGCTCGAGCGCTTCCTGGACTTCTCCGGCAGCAACGCCGCGCTGATGCTCGACAACGCGAGCTGGCTCGGCGAGTTCCGGCTGCTCGACTTCCTGCGCGACGTCGGCAAGCACTTCTCGGTCAACCAGATGGTGTCGCGCGACGCGGTCAAGCTGCGGCTCGAGGGTCGCGACCACGGCATCAGCTACACCGAGTTCAGCTACGCGCTGCTGCAGGCGTGGGACTTCGTCCACCTCCACGACCGCCACGGCTGCGAGCTGCAGATGGGCGGCTCGGACCAGTGGGGCAACATCGTCGACGGCGTCGACCTGATCCGCCGGTTGCGCCAGAAGCCGGCGTGGGGCCTGACGGCGCCGCTCGTCACCAAGAGCGACGGCAGCAAGTTCGGCAAGTCGGAGACCGGCAACGTGTGGCTCGACGCCGGGCTGACCCGGCCGTTCGCCTTCTACCAGTTCTGGCTCAACACCGACGACGCGGACGTCGTGCGCTACCTCCACTCCTTCACCTTCCTCGAGCTGGCGCGGATCGCGGAGCTGGCGGCGGCCGTGGAGCGGGAGCCGGCCAGGCGCGAGGCGCAGCGGGTGCTGGCCGCCGAGGTCACGACCCTGGTCCACGGGGAGACGGCGACGACCTCGGCCCAGCGCGCGAGCGAGGTGTTGTTCGAGGGCGCCGACCTGCGCACGCTGAGCGCCGGCGAGCTGCAGGACGCGTTCGCCGACGCCCCGCGCTCGAGCCTGGCGCGGGAGGCGCTCGGCACGCCGCAGGCACAACTGGTCGCGATCGTGGCCGCCGCGGGGCTCGAGCCCTCGAAGGGGCGGGCCCGGCAGGCGGTGGAGCAGGGCTCGATCGCCGTCAACGGCCACGCGGAGAAGGCCGTCGATCGCGTGCTGGGCTCCGCGGACGTGCTGCCCGGCGGCTTCGTCGTGCTGCGGCGGGGCAAGAAGACCTACCATGTGGTGGCGGTGGCCTGACCCCCGTCTTTTCGCAAAAGCTGGTCAAAAACTACTCATTCGGTCGATTTCGGGCTAGACTCTCCCCGCCATGAAGAAATCGCCGACCCGCTCCGCCCTGCTCGCCGCCCTGCTGGCGCTGCTGCCGCTGGCCGCCTTCGCCCAGGGCCCGTACTCCGAGGTGACGGGGGCCGTGCGCGACGCCGTCACCGGCGAGGCGATCGCCGGCGCCACGGTGTCGGCGGGCCCGCGGCTGACGACGACGGACGGCGCAGGCCGCTTCCGGCTGTCCGTGCCGCAGGGCAGCGTGATGCTGGTCGTGGAGGCCGAGGGCTACCTCGTCGCCACCGCGGACGTGAACGCCGGTCCCGGCGGCGCCCGCGTCGACGTGCTGCTCGAGGGGCGGTTGAGCGAAGAAATCGAGGTGGTTGCGGAGGCGATGCCGGAGGCCGAGAGGCCGGCGGCGATCCCGGTCAGGCCGGCCGCCGTGCTGCAGGTGGCGGGCGGCGTCGACAACGTGTTCCGCGTGCTGCAGACGCTGCCCGGCATCGCCGGCGCCGAGGAGTTCGGCTCGCGTCTGGCGGTCCGCGGCGGTGGTCCGGACCAGAACCTGACGGTGATGGACGGCGTCGAGATCCACAACCCCTACCGCCTGTTCGGCCTGGTCGCAGCCTTCAACCCCGAGATCGTCGACGGCTTCGAGCTGACCGCGGGCGCCTTCTCCGCGCGCTACGGCGACCGGCTGTCGTCGCTGCTGGTCGTCGAGAACCGCGGCGGCCGCCGCGACCAGGGCCTCCGCGGCTCGTCGGCGCTGTCGCTGACGGACGCGAACCTGATCCTGGAGGGACCGGTCGGCACCGGGGCCGGGTCGTGGCTGGTCACCGGCCGCCGCACGTACTACGACGTGGTCGCCGAGCGTTTCACCGACTCCGACCTGCCCGGCTTCTCCGACCTGCAGGCGCGCGCCACGTTCGGCTCGCTGGCCGGGCCGCGCCTCACGCTCTCCGGCCTGGTCAGCCGCGAGGACGCCGACGCCGACTTCGAGGGCGACGTCGCCGGCGAGCAGGGCGACTTCCTGGGCGAGACCCGCAACGAGCTGCTGTCCGCGACGCTCGACTGGACGCTGTCGCCGCGCGCCACCTCGCGAACGGTGCTGTCGTACTACCGCAACGCCGAGGTGCTCGACGTCGACGCCCGCTTCCAGAGCGAGGTGCGACGCTCAAACGCGCCGGACGACTCGGGCTTCGGCTTCGCCGACGTCGTGTTCGACCGCGAGTTGTCGGTGCGCGACCTGTCGCTGCGCCAGGAGTTCGTGTGGCAGGCAGGCGACCGCCACCTGCTGGAGGCGGGCCTCGAGGTGCACAGCCTCGATACCGTGCTCGCGTTCGCGAGTTCCGGCGACCGCAACCCGACCGAGGCGGTGGGCAGCAGCGTGCGCGGCGGCGTGGGGCTGCCCGACGAACTCGACTCCGGCGCCTCGGCGACCCGCGGCGGCGCCTGGTTCCAGGACCGCTTCGACCTCTCGCCGAAGTTCAGCGTCACCGGCGGCCTGCGCGCCTCGTGGAGCAGCCTGGCGGGCGCCTCGCTCGAGCCCCGGCTGTCCGCGGTCGCCCGGCTCACACCGCGGCTGCGCCTGCTCGGCGCGGCGGGCGTCCACACCCAGAGCCCCGGCTACGAGAAGCTGATCCAGTCCGACGACCTCTTCGACCTGTCGGGAGGAACGCGGGCGGACGGCAGCGAGCTCGGCTTCGAGCGCTCGCTGCAGGGCGTGTTCGGCTTCGAGTGGGACGTGGCCCGCGGCTGGCTGTTCCGCGCCGAGGGCTGGGCCAAGCGCTTCGACGAGCTGCTCGTCGGCCAGCTCGAAAGCCCGGCCGAGGTCACGGGGCGGCTCGCCCGCTACGACTTCCCGATCGAGCTGGCCTCCTCGCTGCCTTCCGCGCCTCGCGTCACCAGCCGCCCGACCCAGGACGGCAGCGGTCGCTCGTGGGGCGCCGACGTCTACCTCGCGCGCCGGGGCTCCGCCGACGCGAGGCTGTCCGGCTGGATCGCCTACTCGTTCGGCAAGGCGGAGCGCGACGCGTGGGGACGCACGCTGCCGTTCGACTACGACCGACGCCACTCGCTGAGCCTGGTCGCCAACTGGAAGCCGGCCCGCAACCTGGACGTGGGCGCGACCTTCCGCGTGGCCTCGGGCTTCCCCTACACGCCGGTCGTGGGCCTGCGCGTCGAAGACGCGGCCGACGTCGCCGACCAGGACCGCGACGGCGACACGGACGAGCGGGTGCCGATGCGCGACCTGGCGGGCCGGCTGGTGTGGACGACGGACCTCGGCACCGTCGCCAACCTCAACTCCGCGCGGCTGCCGGCCTTCTCGCGGCTCGACCTGCGCGTCTCGTGGAAGCCGCGCGGCGAGGCGGGCCGCTGGCAGTTCTACCTCGACGTCATCAACGCCCTGAACCGCGAGAACGCGGGCGAACTGGAGCCTCGCCTCGCGTACCAGCCCGGCGCGGACCGCCCGGCGATCGTGCTCGAGCGCTCGCAGTCGATCCCGCTGCTGCCCAGCTTCGGCGTCCGCTTCCGCTTCTGAGCGGGCTTGGGCCGCTTCCAGGCCCCGGTCACTCGCTCGCGCTGCTCGCGGGGTAGAGGCGCTCGAACTCGGGATCGCCGTGGATCAGCGCGAGATCGGGGTCACGGCGGGCCCAGTCAGGGTCGCGGAACCCGGCGTCCCACGCCTTCACGATCGCGGCCAGCGCCTCGTCCTTCCGGAGGCCTCGCGCGCGGCGTCGGCCAGGCGCGCCACCTCGTGGTACTGGCCCGAGGCGAACAGCCCGCGCAGCAGCAGGTAGTAGGGCCGCCCGCGCCTCGCGCTGGAAGCGCTCCAGCGAGGACCTGTCCTGCGCCATCTCGTCGGGCAGGAACTTGAGCGCCACCTGGCGGCCGAGCTTCTGGTCCTCGGCCGCGGCCGCGCTCAGAAGCCGAACACGAGCGGGCCGATCAGCATCACCAGGCCGACCAGGACCGGCACCATCACCAGGTTCAGCAGCAGGCCCGCCCGCGCCATCTGCGGAAGCGTGACGAGGCCGCTGGCGAACACGATCGCGTTGGGCGGCGTGCCGACCGGCAGCATGTACGAGCAGTTGGCTGCCAGCGCGGTGGGGATCAGGAACAGCAGCGCCGGCTGGCCGAGGCCTGCCGCCAGCGCCGCCACGATCGGCAGGAAGGTGGCGGCGGTCGCCGTGTTGCTGGTCAGCTCCGTGAGCATCAGGATGCCGAAGCACACGGCGGCGACGATCAGCACCGTCGGCAGCCCCTCGAGCCCGCCCGCCAGGCCGCCGAGGTAGCGCGACAGGCCGTGGCGCTCGATCGCCCCGGCCAGGCTGAGGCCGCCGCCGAACAGCAGCAGCACCTCCCACGGCAGGCTCCGCGTCGCCTCCCAGGACATCACGAACTGGCCGCGGCGCAGGTCCACCGGGATCAGGAACAGGGCGAGGCCGCCGGCAATCGCGATCGAGGTGTCCGAGATCTGGGGCAGGGCGCGGGCCAGCAGCGGCTGTGCGACCCAGCCTGCGGCGGTCAGCGCGAAGACGACGAGCACGGACCGCTCGGCGCGGGACAGCGGCCCCAGCTTCGCACGCTCGTCGCCGATCAGCTCGCGCACGCCGGGCACTTCACCCTCGTCGAGGCGGAAGCTGACGCGGGTCAGCACCAGGTACACGAGCGGCAGCGAAACCAGCACGACGGGAACCCCGAGCAGCATGAACTGCCCGAAGCCCAGCTCGATGCCCAGGTTGCTGGCCGCGTACGCCGCGAGCAGCGCGTTGGGCGGCGTGCCGATCAGCGTGCCCATGCCGCCGGTCGTCGCGCCGTAGGCCACCGCCAGCAGCAGCGCGCTGGACAGCGAACCCTGCTCGCGCGCGGACGCGGCACCGCCCGGCAGCAGGTGCGCGACCGACAGCGCGATCGGCAGCATCATCAGCGCGGTCGCGGTGTTGCTGACCCACATGCTGACCAGCGCCGAGGCCAGCAGGAAACCGCCGACCAGCCGCCGCGGCCGCGTGCCGAGCGCGCCGATCAGCGAGATCGCGATGCGGCGGTGCAGGCCCCAGCGCTGCATCGCCAGCGCGATCAGGAAGCCGCCGAGGAACAGGTAGATGACCGGGTTCGCGTAGGGCGCGGCGGCCTGCCCCACGTCGCCGAGGCCGAGCGCGGGGAACAGCACCAGGGGCAACAGCGCCGTGGCCGGGATCGGGATCGACTCGCAGATCCAGAGCGTGGCCATCAGCGCGGCCACGCCCGCCGTGTGCCAGCCCTCGGGCCCGAGGCCCGCGGGAGGCGCGCTCAGCAGCGTGAAGGCCAGCGCCAGCGGGCCGAGCAGCCAGCCCGCGCGCTGCCGGGCCCCGTAGCCCGTGTCGGGTGGCGGCTCCGTCGGCGCCGGCCCCTGTTCCTGCGTCACGCGGCCGTCGCGCGGGCCCGTCAGTCCTTCGCCGCCGGCGGCGCCAGCGGGCTCCAGCTCATCCCGTCCGGCTCGCGGCCCGGCGTCAGCGCGCGCACGATGGCGCCGTCCGCGAGGCTCAGCACGGAGACGACGTCGGCGCCGCTGTGGGCGACGTAGGCCTCCTTTCCGTCCGGGCGCACGACCACGCCGATCGGCACCGACGACTGGCCGAACTGGTCGCCGAACAGGCGCCCCTCCGTGTCCTTTGCCGACAGCTTCATGGAGATCCGCTGCACCTCGCGCCGGGCCGCGACGTCGAACACTGCGAGGTCGTTGGAGCGCGCGCAGGAGACGAGGGCCCGCGTGCCGTCCGGCGTGATCCGCACCCGGATCGGGAACGACGGCGCGCTCAGCGTGGCCTTGACCTCGAGGCTCGCGGCGTCCACCACCGACACCGTCTCCGCCTCGCGGTTGGTGACCCACACCTCGCGTCCGTCAGGCGTGACGTCCACGCCTTCCGCGCCCTTGCCGGTCGCCACGTGGCCGAGCACGCGCTGCGCGGCGAGGTCGATCGCCGTCACGTTGCCGGACCCGATGTTGGCGACGAAGGCGCGGCCGCCGTCGGGCGTCACCGCGACCATGTGGGCGATCTCCTGGCCGGTGGCGATCCGCGACAGCACCTGCCCGGCGTCCACGTCGACCAGGAGCAGCGCCTTTTCGCCTTCGGCGGTCACCACCGCGCGGCGCCCGTCGGCGAGCCACTGCACGCCGTGCGGCCGCGTGTTCGCTCCCAGCTCGATCGTGGCGGCGACCTTGCCCGCGGCGAGGTCGAGCACGGTCAGGCTGCCGCCGGGCGCTCCGCGCCTGCCGTAGTTGGTGACCAGCACGCGGCGGCCGTCGGGCGAGGTCGCCGCCTCGTGCGGACCCTCGCCGGTCGGCAGCGTCAGCGCCACGCGGCCGCTCGCGGCTTCGATCACCGAAGCCGTCGCCTCGCCCTTGTTGAGCACGACGAGCGTTTCCGCGGCGGCGGGCAGGGCCAACCCTCCCGCCAGGACGGCGCAAGCCAGCAGGCGATTCATGATCCAAGCGTAGCGCGCCGCGCGGCGCGCCGCTCAGGCGCCGGGGACGGGGACCGGGGCCACCTGCCAGATCTCCTCCGCGTACTGGCGGACCGTGCGGTCCGAGGAGAAGTGGCCCATGCCGGCGACGTTGAGGATCGACTTCTTCCACCACTCCTCGGGCCGGCGGTAGGCCGCCTCGACGGCGCGCTGGCACTCGGCGTAGGCGGGGAAGTCGGCGGCGAGGAAGTAGCGGTCGTCGCCCCAGATCGCGTCGAGCAGCGGGCGGAACAGCTCGCGGTCGCCACCGGCCAGCTCGCCCGACGCCAGCGCCGCGAGGGCCTCGCGCAGTTCCGGGGCCTGCTCGATGAAGGGCCGCGGGAAGTAGCCGCCCGCGCGCAGCGCGGCGATCTCCTCCGTCGTGCGGCCGAACAGGAAGAAGTTGTCGGCCCCCACCTCGTCCCGGATCTCGACGTTGGCGCCGTCGAGGGTGCCGATCGTCAGCGCGCCGTTGAGGGCCGCCTTCATGTTGCCGGTGCCCGACGCCTCCATGCCCGCGGTCGAGATCTGCTCCGAGAGCTCGCAGGCGGGGAACAGCAACTCGGCGAGCGACACCGAGTAGTTGGGCAGGAACACCACCTTCAGCCTGCCGCGGGCCGCCGGCTCGGCGTCGACGGCGGCGGCGATCGCGTGGATCAGGCGGATGATGCGCTTGGCCGTCGCGTAACCCGGCGCCGCCTTGCCCGCGAACATCACCGTGCGCGGCAGGCCGTCGCCCCGGCCCTCGCGCAGGCGGCGCAGCAGCGCCAGCGCGTGCAGCGCGTTGAGGAGCTGGCGCTTGTACTCGTGGATGCGCTTGACCTGGCAGTCGAACAGCGAGTCGGGGTCGAGCGCGAAGCCGCAGTGCCGCTGTGCGTGCGCGGCGAGCCGCGCCTTGTTCGCGCGCTTGATCGCCGCCCAGCGCTCGCGGAACGCCGCGTCGTCCGCGAAAGGCGCGAGACCACGCAGGCGGCCGAGGTCGGTCGCCCAGCCGTCGCCGATCGCCTCGGTCACGAGCGCCGCCAGCGCCGGGTTGCACTGGAGCAGCCAGCGGCGCGGCGTGATGCCGTTCGTCTTGTTGTTGATCCGGCCCGGCCGCGCGCGGTCCAGCTCGGCGAACGTGGACTCGCGCAGGATGCGGGTGTGCAGCGCCGCGACGCCGTTCACGGAGTGGCTGCCGACGAAGGCGAGGTGGGCCATGCGCACGCCGCGCTGCGGGTCGACGATCGCGGTGCGCCGCACGACGCCTTCGTCGCCCGTCGCCTCGCGCACCGACTGGCCCAGCCGCCGGTCCAGCTCCTCCACGATCTCGAAGTGGCGCGGCAGCAGCCGCCGCATCAGGTCGGCCGGCCAGCACTCCAGCGCCTCGGGCAGCACCGTGTGGTTGGTGTATCCGAACGTGCGCCAGGTCAGGTCCCAGGCCCGGTCCCACTCGACCTGGTGGTCGTCGACGAGCACCCGCATCAGTTCCGGGATCGCCAGCACCGGGTGGGTGTCGTTGAGCTGGACCTGGACCTTGTCGGGCAGCGCGTCGAGGTCGTGCGGCCGGTGCTTGCGGAAGCGCCGCAGCACGTCCTGCAGCGTGGCCGACACGAAGAAGTACTGCTGCTTCAGCCGCAGCTCCTTGCCCGCGTACTGGTCGTCGGGCGGGTAGAGCACCTTCGAGATGTTCTCCGAGCGGTTCTTGTCCTCGACCGCGCGCACGTAGTCGCCGGCGTTGAAGCTCTGCAGGTCGAAGTCGCGGCTCGACTTGGCCGCCCACAGCCGCAGCGTGTTGACGTGCTCGGTGCCGAAGCCGGCGACCGGCGTGTCGTACGCCATCGCCCACACCTCTTCGGCGTCGGCCCAGCGCACGCGGAAGCCTCCCGTCTCGTCGCGGTAGTGCTCGGCGCGGCCGTAGAAGCGAACCGGGAATATCGCGTCGGGGCGCGGGATCTCCCACGGGTTGCCGTAGCGCAGCCAGTTGTCCGGGGCCTCGAGCTGCCAGCCGTCCTGGATGCGCTGGCGGAAGATGCCGAACTCGTAGCGGATGCCGTAGCCGTAGAACGGCAGGCCCAGCGTCGCGGCCGAGTCGAGGATGCAGGCGGCCAGGCGGCCGAGGCCGCCGTTGCCGAGGCCCGCGTCCCACTCCTGCTGCTGCAGTTCCTCGAGATCGCAGCCGAGCCGGTGCAGCGCGTCGGCGTGCTCCGCGGCGAGCCCGAGGTTCAGCACGTTGTGGACCAGCGCGCGGCCCATCAGGTACTCGAGCGAGAGGTAGTACACGCGCCTGGTGTCGGCGCGGTAGTACGCGTCCTGGGTGCGGAACCAGCGCTCCATCAGCCGGTCGCGGACGGCGAAGGCGACGGCCTGGTGGAGGTCGAAGTCGCTGGCCGTGTAGTGGTCCTTGCCGACCGAGTACATCAGCCGTCGCGCGATCTGGTCGACGACGCCGTCGACGTCGCGCGGCATCGGGACGGGCTGGGGAATCCGACGCGGGGGCCGGCTCACGGCCGGATGTTAGACCCGCTCGCAAGTCCCTGCTACGCTCCCGCCGCACCGAGCCCGCGAGCATGGCCTCCACTCCCCTCGTCTCGGTCGTGATGCCGGCTCGTGACGCGGAGCGCTTCCTGCCCGAGGCCCTCGCCAGCGTCCGCGACCAGACCCTCGGCGACTTCGAGTTGATCGCGGTCGACGACGGGTCCCGCGACGGCACCCGGGAGATCCTCGAACGGGCCGCGCGCGAGGACCCGCGGGTGCGGGTCGTGGACGGCGGCGGCGGGCCCGTCGCCGCCCTGAACGCGGGCTGCTGGCTCGCCCGCGGCCGCTACCTCGCGCGGATGGACGCGGACGACGTGTGTCACCCGCAGCGGCTGGCGCGCCAGGTCCGCTTCCTCGAGGCGCATCCGGAGGTCGTGGCGGCCGGGGGCGCGATCGAACTGGTCGACTCGGGGGGGCGCCCGCTGCAGGTCTTCGCCCTGCCAGCCCGCGACGCCGCGATCCGGCGCCGGCTGCTCTCGCGCAACGCCCTGGCCCATCCCTCCGTGACGATGCGGACCGAAGCCTGGCGTCGGGCCGGCGGCTATCGCGAGCGGTTCTATCCGGCGGACGACTACGACCTGTGGCTGCGGATGGCCGAACTGGGAGCGCTCGCGAACCTGCGCGCCGTCATCCTCCGCTATCGCCTGCACCCGGGCCAGACCAGCCTCGCGCTGCTCGAGCAGCAGGCGCTGGGCGCGCTGGCCGCCCGTCTCTCCGCGGCGCACCGCCGGGACGGCCGCGCCGAACCCGCCGCCGCCGCGCTCCCGGGCCGCTTCTCCGCGGCCGAGTTGACGGAGCTCGGCCTGGCCCCGCAGCGGATCGAGGCGGCGCTCGTCGAGCAGCACCTGCTGTGGGCGGAGACCCTGGCCCTGTCGCCCGAGACGACGGCAGCAGCCGAAGCGCTGTACGCCGCGGCTTCGGCGCGCGCCGGCGAGAGGCGAGCCGTGGCCAGCCGCGGCGTGTGGCTGCGGGCCAAGCTGGCGCGCCGGCGCGGCGACCTGGCGAGCGCCGCCCGCGAACTGCTGCGCTGCCTGGCCCTCGATCCCGGGCTGGTGGCGGCGAGGCTGCTCGGGCGCGCCGGCGGCTGGACCCAGGCGCTGGCCTCGCGCTGGTAGCGGAGGCGTGACGACTCGCGAGACGGAGTCCTGCGCGAGGCTCGTGACCGGCCTGCCCGGCTCGGGCTGGGCGCGCCTCGCACGCTGGCTGGACGCGCGAGCCGTGCCCCCGGGCGAGTGGGAGCGCCTCTCGGTTCCGGCCGAATCCGAGCCGGGCCCGGTGCTGGGAATCGCCTACCGCCACCCGCTCGACACGGTCGTCGGCCTGTCGCGTCGGCGCGGCCCGGCGCCGGGCGAACTGCTGGACGCGTGGGTCCGGGCGGCTCGCGATGCCGTCGCCCTGGCCGAGCGCTGGCCGGGACGCTGCGTCCTGCTCCAGTCCGACGCCGCGCTCGCGTGGCCCTCGGATGCCCGTGCCGCCTTCGGGCTGGACGGCGTCCCGACGCGGCGGGCGCCGCTGCCGCCGTTGCTCGCGAGCCCGGTCCTGGGCCGTGTCCGCGACGCGCTCCGGCCCTGGCTGCCCGAGCCGCTGGATCTCTACGAGCGTCTCGAGGCCCGAGCCGCTCTGCCTGCGCCGGGGATCCAGGCGGCCTGGCAGCGCGTCGTGCCCGAGGTGCGCGCCCTGCTCCGCGCCCTGCAGCCGGCCGGCCTCGAGCCGCTGCTGGCCTGGCTGCTGCCGCGGCTCTACGCCCCGCTGGGAGGCGGACCGCGGACCGGACCGCGCGGAGTCGAAGCGGCCCAGGTGTTCACGCTGGCCCTGCGTTGTGCCGCCCGCGTGGCCGAGGGCGCCGCGTTGCAGCGGGGCCTGCGGGCGAGCGAAGAACAGGAGGACCGGCTTTCGGCCGCGCTGGAGCAGGCGACTCGCGAGCGGGACCTGGCACTCGAGCGCGAGCACGAGACGCGACAGGCGTGGGAGCGGTGGTCGGAGCAGGCCACGCGTGAACTCGCGAGCGCCGCCGCGGAGATCGCGCGCCTGCGCAGCGGATGGGCCGAGGCCACGACACGGGTCGATGCCGCTCCGCGGGGGCGGAGCTGGCTCGAGGCCGCAGCGCGAGCCGCCAAGGCGCCGCTCAAGCGCGTGCTTCCCGAGTCGACGCGCGTCGCGCTGCGCCAGGTCGCGCGCAGCGGGGGGCGCGGCCTGCCGCAGCCGCTCGACCGGCTGCGCGCCGCCGGCGCGATCGAGTGGACGTGGCGTGCGTCCTTCGACCCGCCCCAGGTCCTGACGCCGTCGGTGGCGCGGGTCACCGGCTGGGCGCTGCACCGGGACGCCCCGGTGGCGCGGGTCGAGCTGTTCGTCGACGGCGCCCCGGCCGGCCGCGCCCGCCTCGGCCAGCCGCGTCCCGACGTCGCCCTCGCGTTCGGCCTGCCGGCGGCCCACGTCTGCGGGTTCCAGGCGGAACTCGACCTCGCCGGCCGCGGGGGGCAGGCGGTCGAGATCACGGCGCGGGTCACGACGCTCGGCGGCACGACCCTCGACCTCGACGGCTGTCGCGTTGGCCTGCCTGCGGCGGCGGCGGACCCGCTGGCCAGCCAGGCGCTGGCCGCGGCGCGCCGGCCGCGGCGCCCGCGGTCCGCGGATCGGCCGCTGCGGATCGCGGCGTTCACCCACGGCCTCGGCCTCGGCGGCGGGCAGCTCTACCTCGCGGCGCTGCTCGACCGGCTCGTGAGCGACGGTGCGGAGGTCTCGCTGCTGTCGCCGGGTGACGGGCCGGTGCGGTCGCGGCTGCGCCCGGAGATCGCGGTCGAAGTGGTCGACGGCGTCCCGGTCCAGGACCTCGAGGCGCACGAGGCGCGCGTCGCGCAACTGGCCGCCTGGACGGCCGGGTGCCAGCCCGACGTCGTCGTCGTGAACTCGCTGGGCGCCTTCGCCGGGGCGGAGGCGGCGGGCCGTCTGGGCCTGCCCGTCGTGTGGGCGATCCACGAGAGCTTCCCGATCGAGGTCTTCTGGGCCGTGGCCTATCCGTTCCAGATGGACGCGGCGGTCCGTGCCCGCGGCACCCGCGCGGTGCGGGAAGCCGAGCGGGCGGTGTTCGCCGCCCAGGCCACGGCCGACCTGTTCCGGGACCTGATCCCGGTCGAGCGCCATCGCGTGCTCCCCTACGGCCTCGATCTCGCTGCCCTGGCCACCGCGTCGCGCGACGCCGCGCGGACCGCACTCGGCATGCCCGCGGACGCCACGGTGCTGCTCTGCCCGGGCACCGTGGAGCCGCGCAAGTGCCAGACCCTCGTCGTCCAGGCCTTCGGCCAGCTTGCCGCGCGCCACCCCGAAGCCCTGCTGGTGGTGCTCGGCGACCAGTCGAACTGGTACTCGGAAGGGCTCCACCGCTACCTGCGGGCGGCGGGCCTGGAGAATCGCGTGCGGTGCGTGCCGCTGGCCTCCGAGGTCGCGCCGTGGTTCGCGGCGGCCGACGGCGTCGTGCTGGCCTCGGACATCGAGTCGCTGCCGTTCGTGGTGCTGGAGGCGATGGCCGCCGCGCGCTGCGTCGCGGCCACGGCGGTCTTCGGCGTGCGCGAGCGGGTGCGCGACGGAGAGAACGGCCTGCTGTTCGAGGCCGGCGATCTCGGCGCGCTGGTGGCGGCGCTGGAGCGGCTGCTCTCGATGTCTCCGGCGGAGCGGCGGAGCATCGGCGAGACGGCCGCCCGCGACGCCGCCCGCGACCACGACCTGGGCGAGTACGCCCGGCGCTTCCGGGAGGTGCTCGACGAGGTCGTCCCGTCCGCGCCGGCGGGGCCGAGCCTGCCGGCCCGCGAACCGGCGGTTTCCGGCCTGCCTCCGGCGAGGCCCGTGCGTCCGGCCGCCGCCGAGCCGCAGCGCATCGGCTTCGTCCACGTGCCGCGCTGCGGGGGCACGTTCGTCGACGCCTATCTCACCGACCGCGTGCTGTGGCCGCGAGGCTACGCGGTGTACAACTCGTGGGGCTTCGGCCTCGGGCGCGACTGGCTGCCGGACGAGCTGCTCGCGCTGACCCGCGACGCCACGCGCGCCTACGTCCACAACCACGCCCACGCCTGGCCGCCGCGCGTCGTGCGCCGCCTGCGTCGGGAAGGCTGGTGGCTGTTCGCCTTCGTGCGCCGGCCGGCCGACCAGTGGTGCTCGTTCTTCCACTGGGTGCGCGGCCGGGCGCAGCCGGGCGCGTGGCCAGAGATCGGCGAGTGGCTCCGCGGCGCGACGCTCGACGCGTTCCTGCGCGAGTTGCTGGCGGGGCACCGCCTCGCGCACGTGCGTGAGCAACTGCGGGTGCCCGACCACCATGACGAACTCACGCGGGTCGAGGTCTTCGACGAGGCGGCGTTCGACCGGCTGCTGGCCGAGACCTTCGGCCACGCGCGGCAGAAGGTGGAGACGCCGCGCAACGCCAGCTCCAGCTTGGGCTTCGAGGCCCACGTCGCTGCGGGCGACGTCTCCGAGGAAACCCGGGCGATGGTGGCCGAGGCTGCCGAGACCCGGCTGTTCGAGCGGATCGCGCGACGCCCGTGACGCTGGCGGGGCCGCGGGCCCGCCTCGGCGCCTGGAACGCTCTCAGCGATCGGCGAAACGCCAGGCCGGCTTCGCGCCGGGCGCCGGCGGCGCGTCGGTGACCAGCGCCCGCACGAGCTCCACCGGGATCGGGCCCTCCTTGAGGATGCGGTCGTGGAACTCGCGGTCCGTCATGCGCCCCGCGCCGACGACCTCTTCGCGCAGCGCCCGGAACTGCAGGCCGCCCAGCATGTACGCGGCTTGGTACAGCGGGCCGTAGTCGCCGGCGAACGAGCGCCGCACCTCGCCGGTGGCCGTCCATCGCTCGTGGCCCACGCGGTCGACCAGGAAGTCGATGCTCTGCTGCGGCGTCCAGTTGCCCAGGTGGAAGTTGAGCGAGAACAGGATTCGCGCGCAGCGGTGCATGCGCCAGAACAGCATGCCGACCCGGTCCTCGGGGGTGCGCGGGAAGCCCTGGTCCCACAGCACGAACTCCCAGTACAGCGCCCAGCCTTCGCCCCAGAACGGGGTGCGGAAGGCGCGGCGGTGGGAGGCGTAGCGCTCGTTCATGAACTGCTGCAGGTGGTGGCCGGGGATCAGCTCGTGGTGGACCACGGCGCGCGCGAACGGCTCGTTGTTGGCGCGCAGGGAGTTGAGCTTGTCCTCCTGCGACATGCCTTCCGTCGGGTAGGCGACCAGGATCGTCTCGCCGCCGAGGAAGAACGGCGCCACCTTCTGCCGCTCCGCCGACAGCATCTCCATCCGCCACACGTCTGCCGCCAGCGTCGGCACCGTGACCAGCCCCTTGCGCTGCACGAAGTCGATCGCCTCCAGCGCGAGCTCCCGCACCCGCTCCGGCTGGCCGCCGGGCTCGACGTACATCCCGCGCACCTTCTCGAGCGCGCGCTTCCAGTCGTCGCCGAAGCCCATCTCGCGCGAGGCCTTCTTCATCTCCTCGGCGCACCACGCGAACTCGCGTTCGGCGATCGCGAGCAGTTCCTCCGGGGAGTAGGGGATGCGCTCGTGGGCGAGGTCCGCGAGCAGCGCCGCGCGGCCGATCGGGTCGCCGACGATCGGCTCCTCCTCGCCCGCCTTCCAGCCCATGCCGTCCTCGCGCAGCCGCTTCGCCAGGTCGGCCATCGACTTCTTCGCGCGCTTCATCGGCTCGCGGGTCCACCACGAGAAGCGCGGGTCGTAGCCGTCGAAGTGGCGGAACCAGTCGTCGAGGCCCTTCTCCAGTTCGCCGATGCGCAGCGCGGCGCGGCGCGCGAGCGCCCGGTTGGGCTTCGCTTCGCCCTTCAGCCGCTGCGCGGCGGCGTCGGCACCGGCCGCGAGCTCCTCGAGGGCGCGGGCCGAGGCCGCGCCGTCGGCCGGCTCCAGCATGCGGCGGGACTCGTGCAGCCGCGCGACGATGCCGGCGAACGGGACGAGCGGCTGCAGCTCGGCCTGCAGCGACTCCTCGCGGTCGAGCAGCGCGAGCTCGTAGCCGAGTCGCTCCGTGAGCAGCAGGTGGTCGACGCGGCCGGCCGTCGACAGCGACGCGGCGTCGACCCGCGCGACCTGCGCCTGCCAGCCGCGGTAGAAGCCGCGCAGCTTCTCGCGTCGGGCCGCCGAGCCGGGAATCGTCCACAGTCGCAGGTAGGCCGCGCGGTCGGAGGAGTAGCGCTCGACCAGTGCCTCCAGCTCGGACGTCGCCGGCGCCTTCGCTTCGGCGAGCGGCACGGCGTAGAGCGTCGCGTCCCGTTCGCGCGCCGGCGAGCCGGGCACCTGGCCCGCGGCAGGCGCGGCGAGCAGCGTCGAGCAGAACACGGCGACGAGCGGGCGAGCGTCCACGTTCACCTCCGGGAGGACGCGATTGTAGCGGCCAGGCTCCGGAGCCGCGGGCGGATCGACCGGCTCAGGGCACCAGCGGGGGCGGCACCCGGCGCTTCGTGGCCTGCTCGAAGGCGTAGGCGAGCGCGATCAGCCGCGGCTCGCTGCAGGCGAGGCCGGTGAAGCTGACGCCGAGCGGCGCGGGCTTGGGGTCGAAGCCCGCCGGAAAGGCGGCCGAGGCCGGCGCCCCGGGCGGCGGCGCATTGGGCACCGTGCCGAACGGCACGATCACGGTCGGGTAGCCGGGCTTGGCCGCGATGCCCGCGCCGAAGTTGGCGGCGAACAGCATCGCGTCGAGCTGGTGGGCCGCGAAGGCCGCGTCGAGCCCCTCGGCCGCGCTCAGCCGCAGGTCCTTCGCGCGGTCGGCCTCGTAGCGGGCGCGGTCCAGCCGCACGTCCATCTCGTCCGAGATGTCGAGCAGCGCCTGCCCGTACTTGATGGCGCCCGCCTTCTGGTGGGCGACGTTCCACTGCCGCAGCTCGGTCAGCGTCCTGACCGGCGCCTTGTCGCCGAGCGAGCGCAGCCACGCGTCGAAGTCGCGCTTCATGCCGTACTTGAAGACGATCGAGCAGTCCGCGTCCTGGCCCTTCGCGTCGCCGAGCCCCGAGCACACGCCGAACAGCAGCGAGTTGTCCTCGGCCTTCGGCGCGACCACGCTCGGGATCTCCACCGGGTCGACGACCACGGCGCCCAGCTTCTTGAGGGTCTCGATCGCCTCGTTCATCACCTGGAGCCGGGCCTCGTCCAGGCCGCCGCGGGGCTGGGTCGCGCCCGGCGGCGTGACCTTGTCGTAGAAGAACGCGCGCGGGATGCCGATCCGCGCGCCCTTCAGCGCGCCCGCGTCCAGGAACTTCGTGTAGTCGCGGCCGGGCGGAACCGCGCAGCGCGAGGTGGCGGCGTCGTCGGGGTCGGGTGCCGCGCCCTCGAGCGCGCCCATCAGGATCGCGGCGTCCGTGACCGTGCGTGCCATCGGCCCGGGCGTGTCCTGGTCGGCGGTGATCGGGATCACCCCGTGGCGGCTGATGCGGCCGACGGTCGGCTTGATGCCGACCAGCATATTCTGGTTGGCGGGACTGAGGATCGAGCCCGAGGTCTCGGTGCCGACGCTGGCCGCCCAGAAGCTGGCGGCGGTGCCGGCGCCCGAGCTCGAGCCGCCGGTCGCCAGCACCGGACGGCCGTCGAAGGTCGCCTCGCGCGGGTCGCGGCGCGGGTCGTAGGGATTGAAGCCGTAGCCCGCGAGCCCGCTGTAGTTGGTCGGCATCCCGCTCGCCACCCAGTTGGCGAGCTCGGTCATCACGGTCTTGGCGAGGATGATCGCGCCGGCCTCGCGCAGGTTGCGGACCAGCGTCGCCTCGTAGGGCGGCACCAGGCCGTCGAAGGCCAGCGCGCCGCCGGTCGTCGGCATGTCGGTCGTGTGGATGTTGTCCTTGAGCGCGACCGGAATGCCGTGCAGCGGCCCCCGCACCTTGCCCTGCGCGCGCTCGCGGTCGAGGCGGTCGGCCTCCTCGAGCGCGCGCGGGTTGATCGCGATCACCGCGTTCACCCGGTCCTCGTGGAACGCGATCCGCAACAGGTACTGCTCGACGAGCTGGCGCGAGGTGACCCGCTTCTGCTCGAGCGCGGCCCGCAGCTCGGGGATCGTGGCCTCCACGACGCTGAACGGCGCCACGGGCGTGCGCCCGGGCCGTGGCTCGGCTGCGGCGGCAGTCGAGGCGGCAACCGTCAGCAGGGTGGCGGTGGCCAGCGAGCGGACGTGGTCGCGGAGTCGGATGATCACGGGTCCCTCCCCGCCCCGCGCGGGGGCGACGGGCGCGATTCTACGCGTGGGCCCCGGAGCGCCTTCCTGGCGCACCTCCGATATCATCCCCGCCGTGAAGGCGCGATCCGTGGTCGTCGCAGGGCTCATCGCCGTCGCGGCCGCGACCCCCGGGTGCGACTGGGTGCAGGACCGGTTCCGGACCTGCGGCCACGTCACGGTCGAGATGCGGGTCGACCGCCAGAACCGCTTCGAGGCCCACGTCGCGGCCCACGAGGAGGAGTTCTCGGCGGCCACCCTGCTGCAGCCCGGTCAGTCGCGGCGGATCGCGCTGTGCCTGGAGCGGGGCGACCGCGTGCGCTTCCGTTCCGAGCAGTTCGGAGCGGTCAACCGCGTGTCCACCTGCGTCTACTCGAAGAACCGCATCGAGGCCGAGTTCACGACGGTGCGGGTGGTGCTCTACCCCGACCAGCTCGCCTGCGAGAACTGGTAACCTGATCGCGTCATGTGTTCCCAGGTTTCTTGTCCCCGCTGCGGCCGCCCGACGTGGGCCGGCTGCGGCCAGCACATCGAACAGGCGTTGCGCGGCGTGCCGCAGGACAAGCGCTGCCAGTGCCCGCGGCCCGAGCCGCCGCCCCGCCGCGGCTTCTTCGGCCTCGGCCGCTGAGCCCGGCCCCGCTCAGGGGAGGCGGTACACCGCGGCGTTGACGTTCATGCCGGCCCCGACCGAGGCCAGCACCAGGACGTCGCCGGCGCCCGCGGAGTGGCCCTCGAGCCGTCCCTTGAGCAGCAGGTCGAGCAGGGTCGGCACCGTCGCGACGCTGCTGTTGCCCAGCCAGCCGATCGTCATCGGCATCACGTCGGCCGGGGGCGTGCGGCCCTCGCGCTCGTAGAGCGCCTGCAGGATCGCCTCGTCCATCTTGCCGTTGGCCTGGTGGATCAGCACCTTCTTCACGTCCGCGAGGGCGACCCCCGCCCGCTCCAGGGCTTCGGCGATCGCGCCGGCCACGGTCTGCAGCGCGTAGCGGTAGAGCTTGCGGCCCTCCATCTTGAGGAAGATGGCCTCGAGGAAGACCTCGTCCTTGTAGGAAGGGCCCATCGTCAGCATCGTCGAGTGGTCGATCGCATCCGAGCGCACCGCGTGGCCCAGGATGCCGGCCTCGCCCTCGCGGGCCTCCAGGATCACCGCGCCGGCGCCGTCGGCGTAGATCAGGCTGTCGCGGTCGTGGGGGTCGGACACCCGCGACAGCGTCTCGGCGCCGATCACCAGCGCCCGCTTCGCGTCGCCCGCGCGGATCATCGCGTCGCACTGCAGCACTCCCTGCAGCCAGCCGGGGCAGCCGAAGATCAGGTCGAAGGCGGCCGTGCGCGGCGCGGCGATCTTCAGTTGCGCCTTGACCCGCGAGGCCAGCGCCGGCACCAGGTCCGAGTTGCGGGTGCCGTGCCGCACGTCGCCGAAGTTGTGGGCGACGATCAGCGCGTCGAGCGACTCGGGGTCCACTCCCGACGAGTCGAGCGCGTCGCGGGCGGCCAGCACGGCGAGGTCCGAGGCGACCTGGTCGTCGCCGGCCCAGCGCCGCTCGCGGATCCCCGTGATCGACTGGAACTGGGCGACCACCTGGTCGCCGGGCTTGTCGATGCGCCGCCCGTCCGGGCCGAAGAACTCGCGCCCCGCGAGTTCTTCGTTGGTGACCCGTCTCGGGGGGATGCAGCTGCCGGTGCCGACCACGACCGTGCGCAGGCCCATGGCCCGCAAAGATAGTCCAGAAACGGGCTCAGAACCGCACCGAGGCCCCCAGTTCGAGGCGTCGGCCCGGCATCGCCGCCAGCGGCGAGCCGAAGCTCGCCGAGCCCCACACCCCGGACCACGCGACCGCGTTGGTGCGGTTGAAGGCGTTGAGAGCCTGCGCGTGCAGCGTGACCTGCACGCGGGCGTCGCTGCGGCCGGGCCCGCCGATGTCCGGCGGGCCGCCTTCGTCGCCCGCGCGCACCGTGATGACGCGCGGCGTGCCGGGCCCGGCCGGCGTCGTCCGCGTGCCGAGGCCGAAGCTCCACGACAGGCGCACGCTGGCGTCGAGCGTGGCGGTACCTCGGCCCGCGTTGCGGCCGAAGCCGTCGGGGCGCTCCAGGCGCAGGCCGTCGCCGTCGAGGTCGCGGCCCAGCGTGACGGGATAGGGCGAGCCGCTCTGCGCGCGGAAGCTGGTCGCGAGGCGCAGGTCGGGGCGCAGGCGCCAGGTCACGAAGCCGAACAGGCGGTGGCGGACGTCGTCGCGGGCCGGGCCCCACTCGGCGCCGGGATCGGCCTCGTCGGCCGGCAGCGCGAAGGGGCCGTCGGCGTCGTCGCGCGAGAACGTCAGCGCGTAGCCGACGATGCCGGACAGCCGGCCCATCGGTCCGCCGAGGCGGGCGTCGGCGCGCAGCGTGTGCTCGCGCGAGCGCCCCTCGCTCTCGACCGAGAGCAGGTTGCCGAACTCCGCGAGCGGCCGTTCGCCGGAGGCCGCGACCGGGTTGAGGTTGCGGCCGCGGTAGAGATCTTCGCCGCGCTCGTGGACGTACGAGGCGTTGAGACGCAGCTGGGCGCCGAGCTGGCGCTCGACGCCGAGCGAGAACCGCGTGACCCGCGCGAGGGAGAGGTCGCCGAGCTGGCGTCGCGTGGGCAGCGCCGCGCCGGTCGCGGCGCCGCCGCCGAGGGGATCCGGCCAGCCAGGGTCGGTCACGAACTCCTCGCGTCCGGCGCTGGAGCTGCGCAGCGCCTCCTCGTACGTCTCCGTGCCCAGCCACGCGTGGAACACGCCGGCGCCCGCCCGCAGCGACGTGCGGTCGTTCGGGGCCCAGGTCAGCGATGCCCGCGGGGCCAGCGACAGCGCGTCGGAGACGCGGCTCTGCGCCTCGTAGCGCAAGCCGATCCCGAGCAGCAACTGGCGCGAGAGCTTCCAGTCGTCCTGCACGAACAGCGCCGCCTGGTGGTGGGCGTACGCGACCGGCTCGCCCGCCGTGCGCCGGCTCCAGGTCGAGGGGCGTCCCGCCTGCCAGGCCTCGAGGTCGTCGAACCCGAAGGTGCCGCGCGCGTCGCGCACGACGGTCGAGTCGATCCACTGCGACTGGAGCTGGCCGCCGAAGCGCAGCGCGTGCTTGCCGCGGGAGACGTCGAAGGCTTGGAACAGGTCGAGGCTGCGCGCGCGCTGCCGGCCCTCCACCGTCGCCCCGCCCGCCGAAAACGCGCCGGCCACGTCGATCGCCGGCGCCAGCGTCGCAGGCTCGAAGAGCGTGCTCGTGCGTGCCAGCTCGAGCCGTGTCTCGGTTGCCACCTTGCCCCAGGCGAGGCCGACGTCGGACACCCGCAGCCGAATCTCGTCGAGGTCCTGAGCGTAGCTGCGCTCGGGCAGCACCAGGCCGCCGACGCCCAGGCCCTCCTGGCGCTGCCCGTAGGAGGTCAGCTCCGCGCGCAGGGTGTGGGTCTTGCCGAGCGCGTGCTCGACGCGGGCCTGCACGTCGAGGCGCTTCGTCTCCGGCCGGAACGGGTCAGCGGTCGCGCCCGCCGGAGTCAGCGCGCGCACGGCGCGCGACTCGGAGGTGTCACGCGCGGTCAGCGACAGCGCCAGCGACGTCCGGTCCTTCACCAGCGGGCCGTCGAAGGACAGCGTGCCGCGGCCGTAGAAGTCGGCGTCGGCGCGGGCGTCGCTCAGCGGCGGCCGTGCCGCCCACGAGCCGTCGCGCAGGCCGAGCGACGCCGACGTCTGCCACGTCCCGAGGCCGGGCTTCGTGATCACGTCCACGAAGGTGTGGGCCATCTCGTGGTTCTCGGCCGCGTAGGCGTTGGTCTGGAAGCGGACCTGGCGGATCTGGGCCTTGGCCGGCATGCGGCCGCCCGCGAAGCCGTTGACGCGCATCATCGCGTCGGGGCCCGCCATCGCCAGCAGCGCCTCCTGCAGTTCGTCGGGGTCGTCGGGCAGGTCGGCGAGGTCCTCGGCCGTGAGCACCCGCGTGAAGTCGCGCTCGCGGCCCGGCGCGACGTCGCCGGAGACCACCACGGCTTCTTCGACCGCGGCCAGGTCCAGCGCCAGCTCCAGCTCCTGGCTGCGCCCCGCGAGGCGCACGTCGGGCAACGCTCGAGCGGCGAAGCCCTTCGCCTCGGCGATCACGGTGTAGAAACCGGGGGCGAGGCGCGCGAAACGCGCGACACCCCGCCCGTCGGCCTTCGCCTGCTGCGTGCGGGCCTCCGACACCAGCGACACGACGGCCTTCGGCACCGCGGCGCCCGACGGGTCGAACACCCGCACGGCGAGGTCGACGGGCGTGGCCGCGGGGTCCGGGTCGGCGTGGCCTGGCAGGGCCGCGCCCAGGGCGGCGAAGAGCGCCGCGCGCAGCAGGCGGGACATGGCGTCAGCTCCGCTTCTTGAAGTGGTCGGCCTTGAGCGAGGGGTTCAGCTCGTACTTCGCGACCTCCCACTCCTCGACGACCTCGCCGCCGACCTGCTTGGAGAAGCGGTGGGGGAGCTGCACGCCGTCGACGGCCTTCCAGTCGCCGAGGGCGAGCTGCACCTCCACCGGCGCCGGCGGCGCCTCGGCGGCGGCCGCCGCGGCCGCGGCTTCGACCGAGGCCTGGCTCGGCCGCGGCGTGCCCGGGCCGGCCTGGCGGAACTGCATCCGCGGCTGCACTTCCTGGTAGCTGAGCATCAGCGGCCGCGAGGTCGCCTGGTCGACGAACAGGCGCGCCGCGAAGCCGTCCGCGCCGGCGACGTCGATGACGTGGGCCTTGCCCTCGGGCGCCTCGGCCTGGCCGGCGTAGGTGAAGCGCAGGTCGGCGCCCGCGGGAGCCGTCGCCAGCGTCGCGAGCAGGAATCGCGCGTGGTCCGCCGCGACGCGGCGCCGCGTGCGCTCGGCGTCGCCGGGGCGGTCGCCGCCGGCGCGCACGACGAACATGTGGCCGCCGCCCGCCTGGGCGCTGCCGACGCGGCCCGACCACGCGGCCTGGCCGTCGAAGCCGAAGCCGATCGTGAAGCCCGGCATGCCGGGCATCGGCGTCAGCGTCTCGAGCCGCAGGTAGCGGTCGCTGCGGGCGGCGAGCTCGAGGTCGCCGGACAGCTCCGGCGCGTCGGGCCCCGAGCCCATCAGCCGCCGCATCGAGCCCTCGAGCGACAGCGCCTGCACCGCGTCGAGCTTCGGTCCGCCCAGCGCCTGCCGCGCCTGCGCGAGCACCTCCTGCGCCTTCGCGTCCGGGGCTTCCTGCCCCGCAGTCGACAGGGCCGCGCCCAGCGCCAGGCCCCACAGCATCTTCGTCTTCATCTCGTTCGACTCCCCGAGGCGTCTCGCGCCCCTGATGCGACCCAAGATGGGCCGCGCCGCTCCGGCGTGTGTCAAGCGCCGGCAAAGAGGTTGTAAAGCGCTCGTAAAAGCTGCGGATCGCGCCTACCACGGGCTCGGGGCGCGGCCTAGACTGCTGGACGAGGAACAATCGCTTGAGCCCCCGCCCCATCCGCGAGCGCCTCTCGGCCGCCGCCCTGCCCGCGGCCGTGGTCGCGTTGATCGCGCTGCTCGCGGCGCTCGGCGCCATGCAGCACCGCTGGCTCGACGAGGTGAAGCAGGCCGAGCTGCAGCGCCGCCGCGCGGGCGCGCAGGCTCGCGCCGACGCCTTCGCCCGCGACCTCGACCGCGAGCTGGGTCGGTTGACCGTGCTGCTCCACGTGGACACGGCGGCGCTGCAGGGGGCTCGCCTGCCCGAGCTCGGCGAGCGGCTGCGCGCGTGGCGGGCCGAGTCGCCGCGGGCGGCGATGCTGAAGGATCTGTGGCTCGTGCGCGCCGGGGAGCCGGAGGCGCCGCCGCGGATCGCCCGCTTCGACGAGCCGGGCGACCGCTTCGGCGAGGCACCGTGGCCCGCCGACCTCTTCGCCGTGCGTGACCGGATCGCGCGCAAGGCCACCCCCGGCGTGCAGCCCGACGCCCCGGCGCTGCTGGTGCCCGTGCTGCCGGTCGCGCTGCCCGCGAGCGCGGGCCGCGAGACGGCTGCCGGTGGTGCCGTCGCCTTCCACTTCGCCACGACTGGACCGCGCGCGTGGCTGCTGATGCGGTTCGATCTCGACGCGCTCCGCACCCGCGTGCTGCCGGAGCTGGAGCGCATCCACTTCGGGGCGGACGGCGAGTACCACCTGCGCGTGGTGCGCGACACGGATCGCGACGGCGCCCCCGTCTACGCGAGCCCCGGTGCGCCTGCGATGGCCGGCGCCGACGTCGAGGCTGCGCTGTTCTCTCCCCGGCTCGACGACGTCGACGGCGCGGTGCTGGCGCACCTCGCGGCGCGACGAGCCGTGACCCGGATCGAGCTGACGGCCGAGCGGCGCGCAGCGGGCGAAGCGCCTGCCCCGGCGCCGACGGCCCGCAACACGTTCGTGCTGCGGATGGGCACGTCGGGCAGCGGGGCCTGGCGGCTGCGGGTCGCCCATCGGGAGGGCTCGCTGGAAGCGGCGGTCGGGGCGGCCCAGCGGCGGCAGGCACTGGTGGCCGCGGGCATCCTCGTGGTGCTCGCAGGCAGCGTCGCGCTGCTCGCGCTCTCGCAGCGGCGCGCCCGCACCCTGCTCCAGGCCCAGGGCGAGTTCGTCGCCGGCGTCTCCCACGAGCTGCGCACGCCGCTCTCCGTGATCCGCTCCGCCGCCGAGAACCTGCGCGACGGCGTCGTGGCCACGCCGGAGCAGGCGCAGCGCTACGGCGCGACGCTCGTGGAAGAGGGGCAGCGGCTCTCGGAGATGGTCGAGCAGCTCCTCGAGTTCGCCGGTGCCGACGCGCCGGAGCGTGCGCGCCGCCGCGGGCCCGTGCCGGTCCCCGCGCTGCTCGAGCGGGCGGCGCGGCAGGCGGGCCTCGCCGACGAGGGGATCGCGGTCGAGTGGTCGCTGGCAGCGGAGCTGCCCGCGCTGTGGGGCGAGCCCGGCGCGCTGCAGCGCGTGTTCGCCAACCTGCTCGCCAACGCCCGCCGTCACGGCGAAGGCCGCGGCGTCGCCGTGGCGGCCCGCGCCGAGGGCCGGCGCGTCGTGATCACCGTCAGCGACCGCGGCCCCGGGCTCGGCGACGCGGAGCGCGGCCGGCTGTTCGAGCCGTTCTATCGTGGGCGCAGGGCCGTCGACAGGCAGGTGCCCGGCAGCGGCCTCGGCCTGTCGGTCGTGCGGCGCAGCGTCGAGGCGCACGGGGGGCGCATCCGCGCCGAGGACAACCCGGGCGGTGGCGCCGCCTTCGTCGTGGAGCTGCCCGCGGCGTCGGCCGGGGCGGCGAGCGTCGGTGCCGCGGAGCCCGTGCGGAGCCGCACCTGAAGCCGCGGCTGCTGCTGATCGAAGACGAGCCCGGCCTCGTGCTCACGCTGAGCGACCGGCTGGCGGCCGAGGGCTATGCCGTCGAGGTGGCGCGGGACGGCGAGACCGGCCTGGCCCGCGCCCGGGCTGGGAACTGGGACCTGCTGATCCTCGACGTGATGCTGCCGCGCCGCAGCGGCTTCGACGTCTGCCGCGAGCTGCGGGCCCGGGGCGACGAGACCCCTGTGCTGATGCTGACGGCGCGCGGCCAGGTCGCCGACCGCGTGGTCGGGCTCAAGCTCGGCGCGGACGACTACCTGACCAAGCCGTTCGAGATGGCGGAGCTGCTGGCCCGCGTCGAGGCGCGGCTGCGCCGCCGCGGCACGGCTCCCGCGCCTGCAGGTCCGTTGCGCCACGGCGATCTGGAACTCGACCCGCGCCGCGCCGAGGTCCGCTGCCGGGGCCAGCTCGTCGAGCTGTCCGCCCGCGAGCTCTCGCTGCTCGAGTACTTCCTGCGCCACCCTGGCGCGACGCTGTCGCGCGAGGAGCTGCTGCGCGAGGTGTGGGGCTACGACGCGCTGGTGTCGACGCGCACGGTCGACGTGCACGTCGCCTGGCTGCGGCGCAAGCTGGAACAGGATCCGAAGCAGCCGCGGCTGATCGTCACCCTGCACGGCCTCGGCTACAAGCTGGCCGACTGAGCGGCCGGCGCCGGGCCGAGGGCCCGGCGCCGAACCGCATGGCCGTCAGCGCACGGAGTCGAGCGCGGCCTTGACGTCGATGCGGCGGAACTCGAGGCTGGCCTTGGGGTCCGTGACGGCGTGCCCGGTGCCCTTCAGCGCGTTCACGATCGCGTCCACGGAGAGCCCGCCGTTGGCGGACAGCAGCGCGGCCGCCGCGCCGGCGACGTGCGGGGCCGCCTGCGACGTGCCGATGAAGGTCGCCGCCCCGCCGCCCATCCCGGTCGAGGTGATCGCGGCCCCCGGCGCGACCAGGTCCACGGCCGGCGACGAGTTGGAGAAGCAGGCGAACTGGTCGGCGTCGGTCGTGGCGTCCGTGCAGCCGAAGGTCACGGTCCCGACGTTGCCGTCGTAGACCGCGCCGACCGCCACCGCGTTGGCGATGCACGCGGGCAGGGCGATCTCGCTCCTGAGGCCGTTGTTCCCGGAAGACGCGACCACGATCGTGCCGCGGTTCTTCAGGGTGTTGATCACCGCGGCGAAGCTGGAGTTGAGCGCGCCCACGCTGTCGCAGGAGGCGCCCGCGAACTGGCCGATCGCGATGCTGACGTTCACCACCTTGACCTCGGGCTTGCTCTTGGCGATCTGGTCGAGTGCCGCCAGGATCCCCGACGAGCTGCCGGAGCCGTCGCGGCCGAGCACCTTGTAGGCGATCAGCTTGGCGTCGGGGGCGATGCCGCGGGGCGCGGCAGCACCGGCGCCGCTGATCACGCCCGAGACGTGGGTGCCGTGGCCCTGGTCGTCCTCCGCCGCGCCCGCGCCCGACTGCGTCTTGGAGCCGTTCGGGCAGCAGCCCGCGCCGCCGGCGCCCTCGCAGAAGCACTCCTGGCCGACGATGTCGTCGGACAGGTCCGGGTGATCGCTGTCGATCCCGGTGTCGAGCACCGCGACGATGATGCCGGCGCCCGTCGCGCCGGCCGCGCGGGCGTCGTTGGCCCGGATCACGCCCGCGCTCTCGCCGGTCGCCATGAAGGCCATCGCGTCGAGGTCGACGCGCTCGACGTTCGGGTCGGACAGCAGCTTGCGCAGGCCCGACGGCGTGACCAGGCCGGCGACGGCCGGGATCGTGTCGAAGGCCCACACCGTCTCCCACTCGCCGGGACCGAGGTCGAAGATGACCCGTTGCCGGACCGCGCCGATGCGCTCGGCCGCGACGGCGAGAGCCGCCGCCTCCGGCACGTGGAAGGAGACGATGACGCGGGCGCGGCCGTCGGCCCGCAGCGTGTCGTAGACGTCGGCGCCGGCCTCCTGGGCGGAGGCCGGCAGCGAGCAGGCGAGCGCGGCCGCGCCGGCGATCAGGCTTCGCAGAAGGGGCATCGGAGACCCCCTAGAACGAGACGTAGGTCTGCAGCCGCAGCTCGCTGCTGCGGGTCTTGCGCAGGTCGTCCTCGATCACGCGGTAGTCGCCCTGCAGCTTCATGCGGTGCTTGAGCACGTAGTAGTTGGCGGCGCCGCCGATCTCCGTGCGGTCGTTGCCGTCGACCGCGTCGGTCGGGTCCCAGCCGGCGTAGCGGAAGGCGACCTCGAACTTGTCGCGGACCAGGAAATATCCGGCCTGGAAGTGGTAGCCGTCCGAGTGGAAGGAGGCGCCCACCTCCGGCTCGCGGTTGCGCGAGAAGTACTCGCCGAACAGCGACAGGCCCTTGTACTTGAACACCACGTCGGCCGACAGGATCGTCGTGTTCAGGTCGGTGATCCCGCCCTGCAGGCCCTGGGTGGCGCCCGACAGGTCGTTGTTCTCGAAGCCGACGGCGACGGCCAGCAGCGGCTTGTCCTTCGACTCGAAGTCCGACTCCGAGTAGCCGACTTCGCCCCACGGCTCGAACATCAGCCGCGCGTTGTACTGCAGCTTGGTGTTGTCGTTCGTCGTGCGGGCCGCGGAGTTGCCGTTGAACAGGCCTGCGCGGTACTCGAGCTTCTTCTCCGCCAGCCGGCCCCAGACCATCACGCCCTGGTCGCGGCCGCGGGTGAACTCGAAGGTCAGCAGCGAGCGGTCGATGAACTGCAGCCCGATCGAGGTGGTCATCTCCTGGCGCCCGAACGGCACCTTGAACTGGCCGATCGAGACCTGGAAGGCCTCCTTCTTCGAGACGTCCCAGGTGAGCTGCAGGTCCTCCAGCGCGGAGTCCGTCGAAGCGCCTGCCTCGGGGCCCGCCCACGAGAGCTGCAGCTCGTACTTGAACTCCGGCTTCCAGAACCAGCCGGCGAACTCGGTCTTGGCCCGGCGCACCCGGAAGCTGGGCTTGGAGTCGCCCGGCTGCTCGGTGCCGGGCAGCCGCACCGAGTCGTCCGGCATCTCGTTCGTGAAGCGGAACGCCACGCGATTGCGCAGGTCCAGGCGGGCATTCTTCATCTCGATCGTCGTCCGCCCGTTCTTCCAGTAGACCTTGAAGTCGCCCTCGTCCTCGTCTTCGTCCGCCGCGGAGCTCTCGCCGGCGAGCGCGGAGGCGTCGGCCGCAGCGGCCTTCTCGAGGGCGGCGGTGGCCAGGTCTTCCGCCCGGGCGTCGGCGCAGCAGAAGGCGAGGGCGATCGTCCCCGCCAGCAGGGTCGGCTTCATCGATGTCTCCTTGAAGATTCGAGGGCTCGGCTCGGCGAAGTCTGACCCTGCTTCAGCCCTGTTGTCCAGCGGCGGGCTTGTCCTGGTAGCCGCCGGCCTTGCGCGCCGTCTGGCGCAGCCGCTCGCACAGCACGTGCAGCACGCCGCGCACGATCTCGGGGCTGCCGGCCATCAGCTCGAGGAACGCCTCGCGGTCGAGGCGGAACAGGCGGGTGGGCACCATCGCCGCGATCGAGGCCGAGCGCGGCTCGGGGTCGAGCAGCGCCAGCTCGCCGAAGATGTCGCGTTCGCCCAGTTCGACGATCGTGCGCTCGCCGTCGTAGACGCGCACGCGGCCGTCGATGATCACGTACATGCTGTCGCCCTGCTCGCCCTGCTCGAAGATCACCTGCCCGGCCTCGAAGGAGACCTCCTCGAGCAGCGCGCCGACGTCCGCCAGCACGTCTTCGGAGACCTGCCCGAAGATGTTCACGGACTTCAGGATGATCACCTTCTCGATGGCCAGCATCAGACCCCTCCCGATCTCGCCGCCCGCCGCGGCCGCAACCGTGTCGAGCATCGCCGCCGAGGCGCGCTTGAGCGCGACGGTCGTGGAGTCGCCGACGAAGGTGTCGTCGGGCGCCCGGTCGCGCAGGCGGCTCAGCGTGACGTCGATGCTGGGCAGCCCGAGCCGCACGGCGGCCGCCGCGGCGCAGGCCCGGGTCCACGGCGCCATCCACAGCGCGTCGCCTTCGACCAGCTCGCCCAGCCTCTCCACGCGGGTGGCGCGGGCGGGGGCGTGGCGGGCCACCAGCTCCCGCTTCGGGTCGGGCGGATCGGCCAGCAGCGGCTGGACGCGGGCGAACAGCTCCGGCCCCAGCGTCACCTCCAGCAGCTCGAGCGCGTAGGCCCGCTTCTCGCGGGCGGCGCTGCCGAGGTGGTCGCGGGCGCGCAGCACGGCGACCGGGTCGTGGGTCAGCGCCAGCATCAGCAGCACCCGCGCCCCCGCGGCGCGCAGCTCGCTCTCGAGCGCGTGGCGGACCAGCGCGACGGTCTCGTCGTCGCCGATGTCGTCGAGGGTGGCGAGCTTGCGGGCCGCGTCCTCGAGGCTGCGCTCGAGCAGCGCCTCGACCCGCGCCCGGTCGGCGTCGGTCGCGGCCGCGCCCGCGCGGGCGAGGGCGCCCAGCGCTTCGCCGCGGACCAGCGCGTGCGGGCTCTGCAGCAGGTCGAACAGCATGGCCTGGGCGGCGGGCGTGCGGATGCGGCCGACGACGCGGGCTGCCCGCCGCGCCACCCGCGCGTCCTGCTCGACGCGCAGCGCGTCGCGCAGCGCGGGCAGCACGTCGTCGCCGACCGCGACCAGCGCGTTCTCGGCGGCGCCGGCGACGACCCGGTCGCCGAGGGCCAGGATCACCGCGGGCCAGTGGCGATGGTCGCGCACGCGGGCCGCGGCGGCCAGCGCCGCCCGTCGCACGTCCGGAGACTCGTCCTCGAGCAGCCGCGCCAGCGCGTCCCGGAAGCGCCGCGGCTCGCCCACGTCGGCGATCACGCGGGCGGCCCACAGCCGGCGCTCGGGCCGGCGCGAGCGGGCCCGTTCGGCGAGGTGGTGATTCGCGAAGTCGGCGCCTTGACGCAGCATGGCGATCAGCGCGGCCCGCGCGACCGCCGGGTCGGGATCGGCGAGGAAGGCCGCGATCCGCTGCTGGGTGGCCGTCCCTGCCACCGCTGCCAGTGCGGTCAGCGCGGCGGCCCGCACCAGCGCGTCGGAGTCGCGCTCGAGCGCCCGCTCGACGATCGGCCGCAGCGATTCGAGCCGCTGCCGCGCCGCGTAGTGGAGGACGGCGGCACGCACCTCGGGGGCGGGGTGCGCGGCGAGGTCGGAGAGGGCCGGGGCCAGCTTCGGCCCCAGGCTCTTCTCGAGCAGCTCGAGCGCGAACAGGATCTCGGACGGCTTGCCCTGGAACAGGGTGCCCTTCAACGCCTTGAGGCCGGCCTCGTCCTCGAACGTGAACTCGACGTCCTCGACCCGGCCCTTGAGCGCGACGGCCAGCGCCCCCGCGTACTCGCGCCCGGCCTGCTGCGCGAACCACGCCCACGCGGCGAAGGAGAGGAGCAGCACCACCGCGAAGGCCGTGGGGTCGTAGGGGACGACGGTCGCGAACAGCAGCATCACCACGCCCGCCAGCCCGAACGTGACCGGCGTGACCAGCGTCTCGACCGCGACCTGCATCGCCAGCCGCTGCGACTTCTGCAGCGGCTGGTACAGCACCTTGATCGACGGCGAGTCGACCGGGTGCTTGAGCACCTTGTAGACGCCCTGGTTGGCGATCACCAGCCAGAACACCGCGGCGCCGAGGTCGAGCAGCCCGGCCCCGACCAGCAGCAGGGTGCAGGCGACGTGGGCTAGCGGCATGATCACGAGTCCGACCGAGACGCCGTAGCGCTTCAGCACGCGGCCCGAGAGGAAGGCCCGCGCCAGCAGCGAGCCGACCTGGGTGAAGCCCGAGAACAGGCCGAAGAAGGTGGCCAGCTCGCTGGCGCCCGCGTAGCGGCTCTTCATCTGCTCGAGGAACGCGAAGTCGACGAAGTACTTGCCGAGCACGCCGCAGAAGACCACCGCGACCAGCAGCTTCAGGTAGCGGTCGGCCAGCACGGTCCGCAGCAGCGACAGCGCGCCCGGCCGCTGCGCGGCGGCCGAGGCCGGAGTGGCGATCGTGGGCGGCTCTTCGGTCGCGACGCCGCGCAGCACGGCCGCCACCAGCAGCAGGCAGCCGAGCAGCGCCAGCGCGGAGAGCAGCAGCAGGTTGGCCACGCCGAGGGCGGGCACCAGCAGCGGCACCGAGAACGAGCCGCCGATGCGGGCGATCACCTCGCCGGAGCCGACGAACCCGTACAGCCGCTTGGCCTGCCGCACGTCGTAGATGCGGGCGGCGACCGCCCAGTACTCGAGGTCGGTGAGGATCGAGACCACGCGGTAGAAGACGAGCAGCCCGAACACCAGCGCAGCGCCGTCCGTCCAGGCGAGCCCGGCGCGGAACACCAGGGTCGCCACCAGCAGGAAGGCGAGCGTGCCCTGCATCAGCCGCGCGAAGCCGAGCCGGGACTGCAGCGCCGTGTAGGCGAGGCCCGTCGCGGTGTTGACCACCGCCGCCGCGATGTAGACCCACGGCAACAGGCTCGACGGGTAGCGGGCGAGGAACAGCGCGGAGGCCGCGGTCTCGAAGAAGACCGTGGCGAGGCCCATCGCGAAGGCGTGGGCCAGCATCAGCGAGGCGGTGCGGCCCTCGCCGGGCTGGACGTCGAAGACGGCGGCGGCCCGCTGCCCGAGGTTCAAGCGGAGCGGATTCTACCGTCCCGCGGGTCGGCCGCCGCCGTCACGCGGACGTCACTTGACGCCGAGCAGCTCCACTTCGAAGACGAGCGTCGCGCCCGGCGGGATGTCCGGGCCGGCTCCGCGCTCGCCGTAGGCCGTGTCGGACGGGCACACGAGGCGCGCCTTCTCGCCGACCTGCATCTCCGCGACGCCCTGGGTCCAGCACGGGATCACGCCGCCGAGCGGGAACTCGGCCGGCTCGCCGCGCGCGATCGAGGAGTCGAATTCCTTGCCGTCGATCAGCGTGCCGCGGTAGTGGACGCGCACCGTGGCGCCGGGGCCGGACGGCTTCGGGCCCTTGCCGGGCGTCAGGGTGCGGATCACGACGCCCGAGGGCAGGGTGCGGGCGCCCGCCTCCGCGGCCGCGGTCTTCAGGAACTCCGCGCCTTTCTTCTTCTGCTCGTCTTCCGCGGCGGCGGCACCGCTGCGGACCTTGATGAGCTGCTGGATGCGCGGGCCGTACTGCTCGATCGGCACCGCGGAGGGCTTGCCGGCGAGCGCGTCGTCGAGGCCGGCCTTGACGATCGCCAGCTCCTCCGGCGTGAGCTTGAAGGGGGCGAGGTTCTTGCCGACCATCTGGCCGACGGTGTAGAGCGTCTTCTGATCGTCGGTCTGGAGCGGCGGCGCGGCCGGCTCCGCGGGCTTCTGCTGGCAGCCGGCGACGGCGAGGACGAGGGCGAGCGGCAGGGTGCGGCGGATCGTGAGCATGGAGCGCGGAGGATAGCAGCGGCCCCAGCGGCCCCATAATCGCCGCTCTTCGTCCCACGGAGGCCCTGATGACCCCCGCGCTCGTCGCCCTCGCCGCCCTGCTCGGTGCGGCTCCGCCCGCCGCCGCGCCCTTCGACGTCGTGATCCGCGGCGGCACCGTCTACGACGGCAGCGGCGCGCCGGGCCGCGTCGCCGACGTCGGCCTGCGGGGAGACCGCGTGGCCGCCGTGGGCGAGCTGGGTGATTCGCCCGCGCGCCAGGTCGTCGACGCCCGTGGCCTGGCCGTGGCGCCCGGCTTCGTCAACGTGCTGTCGTGGGCGACCGAGCCGCTGCTCGTCGACGGCCGCGCGCTCTCGGACGTGAAGCAGGGAGTGACCACCGAGGTCTTCGGCGAAGGCTCGTCGATGGGCCCGCTGAACGAGGCGATGAAGCGCTCGCTGCGCGAGGGCCAGGGCGACCTGCGCTACGAGGTCGCGTGGACCACGCTGCGCGAGTACCTCGAGCACCTCGAGCGCCGCGGGGTCGCGGTCAACGTCGCCTCGTTCGTCGGCGCCGGCACGGTGCGCGAGCACGTGATCGGCCTCGCCGAGCGGCCGGCGACGCCCGCGGAGCTGGAACGGATGCAGGAGCTGGTGCGGAGCGAGATGGAGCAGGGTGCGCTCGGCGTCGGCTCGTCGCTGATCTACGCGCCCGACTCGTACGCCTCCACGGAGGAGCTGATCGCGCTGGCCCGCGCGGCGGCGCCGTTCGGCGGCCGCTACCTCTCGCACCTGCGCAGCGAAGGCGACCGTTTCCTGGAGGCGGTCGACGAGCTGATCCGGATCGGCCGCGAGGCCGGCGTCGGCGCCGAGATCTGGCACCTGAAGGCGGCCGGGCGCGACAACTGGGGCAAGCTCGAGGCGGCGATCGCGAAGGTCGAGGCGGCCCGCGGCGCCGGCCAGGACGTGAGCGCCAACATGTACAACTACACGGCCGGCGCCACCGGCTTCGACGCCTGCGTGCCGCGCTGGGCGCTCGACGGCGGCTGGGAGGGCTTCCACGCGCGGGCGGCCGAGCCCGCGCTGCGCGAGCGCATCCTGCGCGAGATGCGCACCCCGGGCCTCGGCTTCGAGAACCTGTGCCTGGCCGCCGGCAGCGCCGAGCGCATCCTGCTGGTCGGCTTCCGCAGCGAGGCGCTGAAGCCGCTGACCGGCCGCACCCTGGCCGCGGTCGCCGCGGAGCGCGGCCTGACGCCGGAGGAGACGATCCTCGCGCTGACGAAGGAGGACGGCTCGCGGATCGGCGTGGTGTTCTTCCTGATGAGCGAAGAGAACGTCGCCCGTCAGCTCGCGCTGCCGTGGGTCTCGTTCGGCTCGGACGCCGGGGCGATGGCAGCCGAGGGGGCGTTCCTGAAGTCGAGCCAGCACCCGCGCGCCTACGGCAACTTCGCGCGGCTGCTCGGCCGCTACGTGCGCGACGAGAAGCGGCTGACGCTTGCCGACGCGATCCGTCGCCTGACCCGGCTCCCGGCGCGCAACTTCGGCCTGAGCGATCGCGGGGAGCTCCGGGAGGGGGCCCTCGCCGACCTCGTGGTGTTCGATCCGGCGACGATCGCCGACCGCGCCACGTTCGAGCAGCCGCACCAGTACGCCGTGGGCGTGCGCGACGTTTTCGTCAACGGCGTCGCAGTGTTGCGCGACGGCGAGCCGACGGGCGCGACGCCAGGCCGAGCCCTCCGCCGGGGCGTCTCCCGCTAGCCGAGCGCAGGATCTGCGGCGGCAGGTCGGGCACGACTGCTGCAAACCCTCCCCCGACGGAGGTAGCGGATGCACATCAGCATTCCCAGGGAAGTCGGTCGCCAGGAGCGGCGGGTAGGGCTGACCCCGCGCGCCGCCGGGGCGCTGGTCGGCCGCGGCCACACGGTGATCTTCGAGCGCGGCGCCGGCGAGGCCGCCCACTTCCCGGACCAGGAGTACGAGGCTTCGGGCGCCCGCATCGCCTACAGCCGCCACGAGGCGCTGGGCCGGGCCGACGTCGTGTGCTCCGTGGGCCTGGTGCCGCCGGGCGACCTCGAGCAACTGCGCCCCGGTGCCGTGCTGCTCGGCTTCCACCACTTCGCAGTAGCGCCTGCGAAGTCGATCGAGCAGCTCCGCGAGCGGCAGATCACGGCGATCGCCTACGAGCTGATCCAGGACGAGACCGGCCACCGGCCGATCCTCTCGGCCTTCAGCCAGGTCGCCGGCGAACTGGCGGTGCTGGTCGCCGGCCAGTACCTGCAGACCCAGAACAACGGCCGCGGCATCCTGCTCGGCGGGGTTCCCGGCATCGCGCCGGCCAAGGTGCTGATCCTCGGCGCCGGCACGGTCGGCCGCACGGCGGCCGCGCGGGCGCTCTCGCTGGGCGCCCAGGTGTTCGTGCTCGACGACGACGAGGCCAAGCTGCGCGAGCTGACCCGGCGGCTCGGGCCCCAGGTCACGGCCGAGCCCGCGACCCGCGCCCGGCTGCAGCGCTACACGGCCGTGTGCGACGTGGTGATCGGCGCGGTGCTGATCCCCGGCGCCCGCGCGCCGTTCCTGGTCACGACCGACATGGTCCGGGGCATGCGCCCCGGCAGCGTGATCCTCGACCTGTCGATCGACCAGGGCGGCTGCGTCGAGACCAGCCGCCCGACCGACCTCCACGACCCGGTCTTCGTGGTCCACGACGTCGTCCACTACTGCGTGCCCAACATGACCTCGGCGATCGCGCGCACCGCCTCGATCGCGCTGGCCGACGCCGTGGCCGGCTACGTCGCCTCGATCGCGGACCACGGCCCCGCCGTCGCGCTGCGCGACCCGGGCCTCGCCAGCGGCGCCTGCTTCTACGGCGGGCGGCTGGTCAACGCCGCGCTGGCCGAGTCGCTGGGGTCGCCCGCGGCCTCGCTGCCGGCGCTGCTCGAGGAGGCCGCGCGATGAGCTGGCTCGACGACTACCGCCGCAAGCGCAAGAGCGCGGCCGAGGCCGTCTCGTGCGTGAAGAGTGGCGACCGGGTGTTCTACGGCGGCAACGCCGCGGTGCCGCAGGCGCTGGTGGACGCGCTGGCCGCCCGCCGCGACGAGCTGCAGAACGTCCAGCTCAACCACCTGCTGCTGCTCGGCAACGACCCCCTCTCGGCGCCGGGCATGGAAGGCCACTTCCGCCACAACTCGCAGTTCGTGGGCCCCGCCGACCGCGCCGCCGTCAACGAGGGCCGCGCCGACTACGTGCCGGTGTTCCTGCACCAGATCCCGCGCCTCTACAAGGAGGGGATCATCCCGCTCGACGTCGCGCTGCTGCAGGTCTCGCCGCCCGACGAGCACGGCTTCATGAGCCTCGGCGTCGAGGTGCTGGCCTCGATGGCGGCCTGCCAGAAGGCGAAGCACGTCGTCGTCCAGGTCAACGAGAAGATGCCGCGCATCCTCGGCGACTGCTTCATCCACGTCTCGCGGGTGGAGGCGATCGTCGAGGACACCCGCGCGCTGCCGACGCTCAGCCCGCGCCCGGCCAGCGACGTCGAGCGCGGCATCGCCAGCCACATCGTGCCGCTCATCCCGCGCGGGGCCACGCTGCAGATGGGCATCGGCGGCATCCCCGACTCGGTCTACGAGTCGCTCGACGGCGACCTCGAGCTCGGCATCCACACCGAGATGTTCTCGGACGGGGCGATGCGCGCGGTCGAGCGCGGGCTGGTCACCGGCACCCGCAAGTCGCTGCACCCGGGCAAGGTGATCGTGACCTTCGCGCTGGGCTCCGAGGCGCTCTACGACTTCGTCGACAACAACCCGCTGATCGAGGCCCACCCGGTCGACTACTGCAACGACCCCGAGGTCGTCGGCCGCAACGCCAACCTGGTCGCGATCAACTCGGCGCTGGAGGTCGACCTGACCGGCCAGGTCTGCTCCGACTCGATCGGGCCCTACATCTACTCGGGCTTCGGCGGCCAGGTCGACTTCATCCGCGGCGCCGCCCGCTCGCAGGGCGGGCGGCCGGTGATCGCGCTGCCGGCGACCGCGAAAGGCGGCGCGATGTCGCGCATCGTGCCCACCCTGAAGGAGGGTGCCGGGGTCGTCACCAGCCGCGGCGACGTGCACTGGGTGGTGACGGAGCACGGCGCCGTCAACCTGTTCGGCCGCAACCTGCGCGAGCGCGCGGAGCTGCTGATCCGCATCGCCGACCCCCGCTTCCGCGACGAGCTGGAGCGGGCGGCGAAGGAGCGCAGGCTGCTGCCGTAGCGGCGCGCGCCGCGGCGCCGTAAGCTGCTGCGCGATGAAGATCGCGGTCACCGGGGCGAGTGGCTTCGTGGGGCGGGCGGTGCTGCGCGCCGCGGCGCAGGCGGGGATCGCGGCCACCGGGATCGCGCGCAGCGCCGAGGCGGCCACCCGCGTGCAGGCGGCGGGCGGGACGCCCTTCCGCCTCGACGCCCTGGAGGCCCACGCGCTGGCGTCCGCCTTCGCCGGGGCTGACGCGGTCGTGCACCTCGCCCAGATCGGCGCCGAGCGCCACTCCCAGACCTACGACGCGGTCAACGTCGGCGGCACCCGCGCGGTGATCGCCGCCGCCCGCGAGGCCGGCGTGCGCCGCGTCGTCTTCTTCTCGGGGCTGGGTGTCGCCCGCTACGGGATGCACCCGCGCTGCACCAACCCCTACTTCCTCTCCAAGCTGCGCTGCGAGCTCGAGCTGTTCGAGTCGGGGCTGGAGGCCGTCGTGTTCCGTCCCTCCTACATCTTCGGCCCCGGCGGCGAGTTGGTGCCGCTCCTGCTGCGCGAGCTCGCCGCAGGCGCCGTGACCCGGATCGGCGACGGCGCCTACCGCATGCAGCCGATCGCCGTCGCCGATGCTGCGCGCCTCGTGTTGAGCGCGGCAGCGGCACCGTTCGCGGTGCCGCACGTGTTCGACCTGGTCGGGCCCGAGCCCGTCTCGTACGCCGCCTTCCTCGAGCGCTTCGCGGCGGCCGCGGGGCGGCTGGGGAGGCCGGGAGCGCTGCTCGTGCGCGAGGTGCCCGTGGAGCGCGCGCTGGCCGAGGCGCGGGCCGGGGGCTGGGGCGGCCTGCTCGCGGACGAGCTCGACTGCCTGCTGTGCGACGAGGTCGCCGACGCCGCACCGCTGCGCGAGCTGCTGGGAGCGGAACTCGCGACGCTCGACGCCGTGATCGAGGCGGCGATCGCCGCCGAACCGTAGTCAGCGCCAGTCGCCGCTCACGCCGGCGGCCGCGCAGGCCGCCGCCCAGAACGCCTCGCGCTGCGCGGCGCTCTCCCGGGTCCACGGCAGGAAGTGTTCTGCCACGCGCTGCCGGTCGAACCAGAAGCCGCCGCTCTCGCGGCCGGGCGCCGCCGCGATCGCCAGCCACAGGATCGTGTCGGCGCCCTGCTCGGCGTCGCGCAGCCGGCCGCGCATCCGCTCCCAGAAGCGGGGGATCGAGCTGCGCACCGCCGGCGTGTCCGCCCAGCCCGGGTGCATCGCGTGCACCGCCGCGGCCCCCGCCAGCCGCGGTGCCAGCAGGCCGGCGAGCACGACCTGCATGCGCTTGGTCTGCGCGTAGGCGGCGACGCCGTCGTACGGCCGCCGCGCCCAGTCGAGGTCGTCGAGCGAGAGCTTCGTCGCGTACATCCCCCCGGAGCTGACCAGGATCACGCGCGCGGCCGCGGCCCTGCGCAGCGCCCCGCGCAGCGCGTGGGTGAGGCGCAGCGGGCCGGCCACGTGGGTCGCGAACGTGCGCTCGAGGCCGTCGTCGGTCAGCTCGCGGCGAGCGGGCAGCACGCCCGCGTTGTGGACCAGCACGTCGAGCCGCCCGCGCCAATCGCGGGCGGCGCGGTCCACGTCCGCGAGGCTCGCCACGTCCAGTTCGAAGAGCCGCGCGCGGCGGCGCCACGCCGCCGGCAGCGCGGCGATCGCCGCCGCGCCGCGGCCGCGGTCGCGGCAGGCGAAGGCCACCCGCGCGCCGCGCGCGAGCAGGCCGCGGGCCGTGGCCAGGCCGAGGCCCGAGTTGGCGCCGGTGACGAGCGCGACGCGCCCGGCGAGGTCGACGTCCAGGTCGCGCGCCCCGTAGCGGGCCGCGTGGCGCAGGAAGCCGCTGCGGTCGAACGAGAACAGGATCGAGGCGTCGAGCGCGCGGTCGACCAGGCCCATGCCCCGACGCTAGCAGGCCGGGCGGCGGGCCGCCTCCTTTGCGCCGGGGCCCGGGGGCGGTATCTTGAGCCGCACATGCGCCTCGGCGTCACCCTCACCATCGACTGCGCCCACCACCTGCCCGGCCACGCGAAGTGCGGGCAGAACCACGGCCACACCTACACGATCGAACTCGTCATCGAGGGCGAGGCGCAGGGCGGCATGCTGGTCGACTTCGCGGACCTCAAGAAGAAGGCCCGCGCGGTGCTGGAGCGCTACGACCATCGCGACTGGAACGACTTCCTCGACTACCCGTCCGTCGAGAACATCTGTGCGCTGCTCCATGGCGAGCTGCGCAAGGAGATCGAGTTCCCGCTCACCCTCCGCGTCTACGAGGGGCGCGGCAAGTGGGCGGAGATGTGAGCCCCGACGCGGCCGTCCTCGGACGGCTGCTGCGTGGCCGCCGCTCGATCCGCGACTTCGAGCCGCGGGCGGTGCCGCCCGCCCTGCTGCGCGAGCTGCTCGACGAGGCGCGCCACGCCCCTTCCTGGTCGAACACCCAGCCCTACAGGCTGGGCATCGCGACCGGTCCCCTCCGCGATCGCCTCGCCCGCGAGCTGCCGCGCCGCTACGACGAGGCGCGCCGGCTGCAGCGCGCCGGGGCGCTGGCCCGGCTGCGCGCGGTGCTGACGCGGCGCGGGCTGCCCGACTTCGACTTCGACCCGCGCACGCCGTACCCGCCCGAGCTGCTCGCGGCGCGCCGCCGCTGCGGGTTCGGGCTCTACGCGCGGCTGGGCATCGCCCGCGAGGACCGCGCCGCCCGCGAGCGCCAGATGCGGCGCAACTACGAGTTCTTCGGCGCGCCGTGCGCGGTCTTCGTCTTCGTCCACGCGGCGCTCGGGCCGTACGCGGCGCTCGACGCCGGCTTCTTCCTCCAGTCGCTGGCGCTGGCAGCCCACGCCCGCGGGCTCGGGAGCTGCGTCCAGGGCGCGCTCGCGCTGTTCGCGGGTCCGCTGCGGCGGGAGTTCGCCGTGCCCGAGGGGTGGAAGCTGCTGTGCGGCGTCGCGCTGGGCTGGCCCAGCGCCGACCCGGTGAACGGCTACGACCCCGGCCGCGCCGACGTCGACGCCCTGCTGCTGCCCGCGAGCGCCTGAGCCGTGAAGCGCCTGCTCCTGCACGCGGCGGTCGCCGGGGCCTGGATCGCGCTCGCGCTGCTGGCCCGGCTCCAGGAGTACGCACCCCATGCCAGCCTGTGGTTCCCGCCGGCCGGCCTCGCCTTCGCCGTCGGCGTCATGCTCGGCTGGCGCGGCGTGCCCGCCATCCTGGTCGCCACGACCGCCGGGAGCGTCGCCGGGATCTTCGCTTCCGACCCTCGCCCGTGGGACGCGCGCCTGTGGAGCGGGTTCGCCAGCGGCCTCGCCCACGCGCTCACCTACGTCGCCGGCGCCCGGCTGCTGGTCCGGCTCGGCGTCGAGCGGCCCACGCCGCAGGCGGTCAGCTTCTTCCTGCTGCTGGCGCCGGCCACGGCCCTGCTCGCCAGCGCGACCGGGCTGGCGGCGCTGGTCGCGACGGGGGCGCTGGCCGCCGCCGACGCGCGAGAGGCCTGGCTCGCGTTCTGGATCGGCGACGCGGTCGCCGTGCTCTCGCTCGCGCCGCTGCTCGGCATCCTGCTCGGCGGGCTGCTCGACCGGCTCCGGTTCGACCCCCCGGGCCGTCTGCACGTGCACGTCCAGGTGATCCCGCTGAGCGCGACCTGGCGGCCGTTCGCCCTCAAGATCGCGGCCTGCCTGCTGGCCCTGACCGGGTCGGCAGCCGTCGTGGCGAGCGGGCCCGAGCACCGGCTGGTCGGCTCGTTCCTGGTGTTCTTCGCGATCGTGCCGCTGACGCTGATCGCCCACACGGAAGGCGCGTTGCGCACCTACGCGGCGATCGCTGCGCTCGGCACCGCCATCGCCGGCCTCGGCGCGGCGCTGGGGCCCGGCGTGCACGAGGTCTCCTACCAGTTTGCGACGATGATCCTCTCCGGCAGCGCGCTGTTCGGCCTGGCGGTGCCGGTGCTGTACTCCGAGAACCGCGAGCTGCGGCTGCGCCTGACCCACGACTCGCTGACCGGCGCCCACACCCGGGCCCACTTCTTCGAGGTGGCCGAGCGCGAGCTCGAGCGCTCGCGCCGCTTCGCGACGCCGCTGGCGGTCGCGGCGTTCGACGTCGACCACTTCAAGGCGATCAACGATCGCCACGGCCACGCGGCGGGCGACGCCGTGCTGACCGAGATCGCGGCCCGCTGCCGCCGCGAGCTGCGCTCCTCGGACGCGCTGGGGCGGCTGGGCGGCGAGGAATTCGCGCTGGTGTTGCCGATGACGGGCGAAGAGGCGGCGGCCGAGACCGCCGAGCGGCTGGCCGCCGTGCTGCGCGACCAGCCCGTGCGCCACGGCGGCGCCCTTCTGCGGGTGACCGCCAGCTTCGGCGTCGCCGTCGTCGACCTCGCGGGCGAGACCGTGCCCGATGCCCTGGCCCGCGCCGACCGCGCCCTGTACGACGCCAAGGGCGCCGGCCGCGACCGCGTGCGCCGCGCCGCGCCGCCGGCCTCCGGCCGCTAGACTCGCGGCACGATGAGCCGCCCCGACCGCCTCCTGCTGGCCGCCGCCGCGCTGGCGCTCGTCGCCCGGGCCGCCGTCGACTGCGGCGCGCCGCCGGCGTTCGGCACCGTGACCCTCGTCTTCGCGATTCTCGTCGCGCTCTCGGTGGCCGCCCGCGGCGGGCGGCGCTGGTGCGACGGGCCGCGCGCGCTGCTGTGCGCGCTCGTCCTGCTCGACGTGCCGTCGGTCTACGGGCGGCTCGGCGGCGACGGCTACGAGTACTACGCGCTGCTGCGCTCGCCCCTGCTCGACCTCGACCTCGACTTCGCGAACGACTACGCGGGGCTGGGCGCGAAACCCGTCGTCACGCCCGGGGTCGGCGTCACCTCGCGGGTGCTGGTCGGCCAGGCGATCGCGTGGTCGCCCGCCTTCGCCCTCGCCCACGGCGCGGCGCTGCTGCCGGGCGGGCCGGCCGCCGACGGCTTCTCGCAGCCTTACCAGTCCGCCGTCACGCTCGCCTCGTTCGCCTGGGCCGCGCTCGGCCTGCTGCTGTGCGAGGCGCTGCTGCGCCCGCGCTTCGGGCGGGCGGTGGCGGCGCTCGCCGCGCTCGGGTTGTGGTACGCGACGCCGCTGCGCTTCTACGCGACCGCCAACGCGTTCATGTCGCACGCGACCTCTGCCGGCCTCGCCTGCCTGCTGGTGTTCCTGTGGCTGCGGGCGCGGGACCGCGACGCCGCCGCGCCGGCCCGCTACTGGCTGTGGGTCGGGGCGGCGGGCGCGCTGCTCTCGCTGGTGCGGGCCCAGGACGCCGTGCTGCTCTCGCTGCCCGCGCTCGACCTGGTGTTGCGGCGGCCGCCGGCCCTCGTGGCCCGCTTCGCCTGGCTGCTGGCCGCGCCGGTCGCCGGCGCCGCCCTCCAGCTCGCGGTGTGGCTCGCGATGTACGGCACCGCGTTCCTGGCGGTGACGGCCGAGCAGAACTGGGTGGCGACGGCGGGCTCGCAGTGGCTGCTCGTGCTGCTCTCGCCCCGCCACGGCCTGTTCACCTGGCACCCGCTCTTCGCCGTCGCCGCGCTCGGCTGGCTGGGCTGGCTGCGGCGGGACCGAGCGCTCGCCGCGCTGTTCGTCACCGGCCTCGCGCTCTCGGCGTTCGTCAACGGACTGCTGATCGACTGGTGGGGCTCGGACGCCTTCGGCCAGCGTCGTCTGCTGTGCCTGCTGCCGCTGTTCGGCCTCGGCCTCGGCGCGGCGCTCGACTTCCTGCGCCGGCGCCCGCTCCTCGCCCCGGCGCTGGCTCTCGTCGCGCTGGGCCTGTGGAACGACCAGCTCTCCTACATCCACAACTCGAACCTGGTCGGCAACAAGGACCAGGGCGCGACGCTCGACCGCGTCGCGGCCGCGCAGGTCGACGTCGCCTGGCGCACGATCGACGGCTGGCGCGGCTGGCTGCCGCGGCCGCTGTGGGTGCTGGCCTACGACCACCTGCGCGGCGTGTGGCTCGACGACGGCCCGTGGTCGCTGCGCGGCGAGCTCGACCTCGGGGGGCGCGAGGCCCCGGCCGTCGCAGCCGCGGTGGGCGAGGGCTGGTACCCGGCCGCGGCGGGCGCGGATTTCCGCGCCTCGCGCGGCCGTCGCTCGCGGCTGGCGTTGCCGGTGCGCCACGCGCTGCCCGCGACGCTCGTGCTGCGGGCGCGGGCGGAGCCGCCGGAGCTCGCGGTCCGCGTCCGAGTGCGGCTCGGGGGCGTGGAACTGGGCGAGGCGCCGCTCGGCGCGGAGTGGAGCGAGTTGCGCTTCGAGGTGCCGGCGGCGGCGCTCGCGCCCGGCTTCAACGCGGTCGAGTTGTTGTGGTCCGCGACCGCCCGCGCAGACCTCGACGGCTGGTCGGGCCGCAACACGGCGGGGGCCGTCGACCGCGTGCGCCTCCTGCGCGAGTGAGCCAGGCGGAGCGTTAGACTCGGGCACGCTCCCGATGACCCACGACGAGTTCGAGGCCCTGGTCCGGCGCGCCGAGGCGCTGCAGCGGGAAGATCCGCGCGCCTACCGTCGGCGGCTCGCTGGCTGGGCCGCGCTCGGCTTCGGCTACGTCGGGTTCGCCCTCGCGGCCGCGCTGGCCCTGGTCGGCGTCGCGGGCTGGGCGATGTTCCACGCGCGCTCTGGCCGCGCCGCCGCGCTCAAGCTGGCGGTGGTCGCCGCCATCTTCGCCTGGGCCGTGCTGCGCGCGCTGTGGGTCCGCCTGGAGCGGCCGCAGGGCCTGGCGCTGACCCGCGGCGAGTCGCCGGCCCTGTTTGCCGCGATCGACGAAGTCGGCGCCGCCGTCGGTGTGCGCGAGCCGGACGAGGTGCTGCTCACCGACGAGTGGAACGCAGCCGTCACCCAGGTGCCACGGCTCGGCGTCTTCGGCTGGCACCGCAACTCGCTGATCCTGGGCCTGCCGCTGCTCCACGCGCTGTCGACCGCGGAGTTGCGCGCCGTGCTCGCCCACGAGTTCGGCCACCTGGCCGGCGCCCACGGGCGATTCGGCGCCTGGGTCTACCGCGTGCGCGCGACCTGGGCGCGGCTCGGCGAGCTCTTCGCCGGCGACGAGGTGTCCGGGGCCTGGGTGTTCCGCCGCTTCGTGGCCTGGTACGCGCCGCGCTTCCAGGCCTACTCGTTCGCCCAGGCGCGAGCCCAGGAGCACGAGGCGGACCGGGTGGCGGCCCGGCGCTTCGGTGCCCGCGCCCTGGCCGACGCCCTGGTGCGGCTGGAGGTCCAGGCCGCGACCTCGCTCTCACCCTACTGGGAAAGGGTGTTCCGCGGCGTCGCCGAGTCGCCGGCGCCGCCGGCAGGGGTGTTCGCGGGCCTGGCGCGGGAGGTGGCGCAGGCGCCCGCGGCCGGCAGCGCGGAGCGGGTGCTGGAAGTGGCGCTGCGCCGCGCGGGCGACGTGGACGACAGCCACCCGCCGCTGCGGGAGCGGCTGGCTGCGCTGCGCCAGGCCCCGCGGCTGCCGCCGCCGGTCGCCGAGCCGGGGGCCGCGGCGCTGCTGGGCGCGGCCCTGCCCCGTGTGACCCGGATCCTCGAGACGCGCTGGCGCGAGACGGCGCGCGAGGCCTGGGCGGAGCGCCACGCGATGGCGCGCACGGCCCGGCAGCGGCTGGCGGAACTCGAGACCCAGGGCGCCGAAGGGGCCTGGACGTCCGACGAGGCGCTGGAGCGCGCCCGGCTACTGCGCCTGCTCGAGGGGCCGGAGGCCGCGCTGTCCGCGCTGGCGCCGCTGCTGGCCGCAGTGTCGCCTCGCCCCGAGGCGATGTTCGCCGCGGCGGAGCTGCGGCTCGAGCGCGACGACGACAGCGGCCTCGACCTGCTGCGCCGCGCCATCGAGGCCGATCCCGCCGCCACCGTGCCGGCCTGCGGCCTCGCCTTCGAGTACCTGATGCGGCACGGCCGGCCCGACGAGGCGCGTGCCTTCCGGCGGCGGCTGGCCGAGCGCGGGGAGCTCGAGGAGCAGGCGGAGGCCGAACGCGGGGCGCTGGCCGAAGACCCGGCGGACTACGGCCCGCACGGCCTGCCGCCGGAGCTGGAGCAGGAGGCGCAGGCCCTGCTTCGCTCGCGTCCGGACATCGCGCTCGCGGTGCTCGCCGAGCGGCGCGTGAAGGTGCTGCCCGAGCACCGCTGCTGGTGCCTGGTCGTCGTGCGCCGCCGCCGCCTCTTCGAGACGGAAGCGGCTGGCCGGCGCGCCGGCGAGGCCCTGCTCCAGGCGCTCGAGCCGCTGCGGGTGCCCGGCGAACTGCGCACGTTCGTGCTCGCTGGCACGGGCCAGGGCACGGCGAAGAAGCTGGCGAAGCGGGTGGCCGGCGCACTCGTGGTGCGGCGTTAGACTCGGGGCAATGGATGCACCCGCGGCACGGTTCCTCGCGGTGGCGGCGGGAGGCGCGCTGGGCGCCGTGCTGCGCTACGCCGTGTCGCTGCTGGTCGCCCGCGCCTGGAGCGGGGAGTTCCCGCTGGCGACGTTCCTCGTCAACGTCGCAGGCTCGTTCGCGCTCGGCTTCGTCGTCGCCTTCGGCGCCGAGCGCGGCGGCTTCGACCCGCTGACCCGGCTCGCCCTCGCCACCGGCGTGCTGGGCGCGTTCACCACCTTCTCCACGTTCGAGTACGAAACGAGCCGCCTGCTCGACCAGGGCGCGTACGCCATGGCCGGGCTCAACGTGCTCGCCTCGCTGGCCGCGGGCCTCGTCGCGCTGCGCGTGGGCGCGGCGCTGGCCCGCTGACGTCGCCCTGGAGGCCGACATGCTCCACCCCGGCCCGGCCCGCAAGCTGATCGTCACCGTCAACGAGTCCGACCGCTTCGAGGGCCACAGCGTCTACAACGCGCTGCTCGAGCTGTTCCGCCGCGAGCACCTGGCCGGCGCCACCGTGTTCCGCGCGATGGCCGGCTTCACCGGCCGCGGCAGCATCCGCACGCTCGACCTGCTCGACCTCGCCTCGTCGCTGCCGGTGCGGATCGAGGTCGTCGACGAGCCCGCCGCGATCGAGCGGGTGCTGCCGAGGGTGCGCGAGATCGTGCGCCACGGCCTGGTCGAGGTCGTCGACACCCAGGTCGTGCTCTGCGCGCCGCCGGGCGACGCGTAGCCGCTAGGGTTCGACCGCCTCTCGCTCCTCGAGCTCGCGCAGCCTGCGGATCAGCTCGCGGGTGATCGGGCCAGGGCGGCCGTCGCCCAGGACCGCGTCGTCGACGCGCACGACCGGCAGCACGCCGCGCGACACCGAGGTCACGAAGGCCTCGCTCGCCGCGTCCAGCTCCGGCACCCGCAGTGCGCCCGCGCCGCGCGGCACGAGGTCCGCGGCCAGCGCCAGCACCAGCGAGCGGGTCACGCCGTGCAGCACCCGCTCCTCCTCGGTGCGCAGCGCCCCGCCCGCGACCGCGAAGAAGTTGCTCGACAGGCCCTCGAGCAACGCACCGTCAGCGCTCGCCATCAGTCCCTCGTGCACGCCCGGCGGCAGCGCGCGGTACGCGGCGTCCGCGGTGGCGATGAAGCGGGTGTCCTTGGCGTGCGGGTTGTCGCGGTGGACGCCGAGCACGGCGCAGGCGACGCCTCGCTCGTAGAGGGACGCCGGTGGCGGGGCGAAGCGCTCGACCGAGACGAACAGCCGCGGTGGGGCGAAGGTGAGCCGCAGCCGCGACTCCGGGTGGCCACAGGCGGCGAGCGCGGTGCGCAGCGCCTCGCGGGCGGCGGCTTCGTCCACGCGCCCGGGCTGCCCCTCGAGGGCCGCCGACTCCTCGAGTCGGCGGAAGTGGTCGGGGAGCCGCAGCAGGCGGCGTCCATCGTACGTGCGCAGGGTCGTGTACGCGCCGTGCGGAAGCAGCGTCGCCGCGGCGTTGAGGCTCGCGGCCGCTGCCCTCTCGCTCAGGCCACCTCCGGCAGCGACCTCCCAGGTCCGGACGCGCTCAAAAGTTGACAATGAGGGACTCAACTTTCTAGGATCGAAGCGGGATGGACTTCTACACGGTTCTCGGCGTGCGCCGGGCCGCGAGCGCGGCCGAGATCCAGCGCGCCTACAAGCGCCTCGCGCGCGCGCTGCACCCCGACCTCAACCCCGGCGACCCGGTCGCCGCCGAACAGTATGGCGCGATCGCCCGCGCGTTCGAGGTGCTCGGCAACCCCGAGCGGCGCGCCCGCTACGACCGCGGCGAGGCGGCGGTCGCCTCCGAGCCGGTGCCGCGCGTGGGCTTCGAGGGCTTCGACTTCTCGCGCGGCGGCGGCGAGGTCAGCTTCGGCGAGATCTTCGAGGCCCCGCGCGAAGAGCGCTCGATGGCCCGCGGCGAGGACCTCGAGCAGGCGGCCCACGTCTCGTTCGACGAGTCGATGCAGGGGGCCGAGCGCTCGCTGGAGGTCGTGCGCTTCGAGGCCTGTGCGGCCTGCGGCGGGCTCGGCGAAGTCGAACTCGCCCCGGTGCCGTGCCGTCGCTGCCGTGGCACCGGCAGCCTGCGGGCCCGCCGCGGGCACCTGGTCTTCAGCCGCGCCTGCCCCGACTGCGCCGGGCGCGGGCGCGTCAGCCGCCGCCCGTGCGGAGACTGCGCGGCCGAGGGCCGCGTGCTCCAGACCGAGCGCCTCCACGTGCGCATCCCGCCCGGCGTGCGGCCCGGCGAGCGGCTGCGCATCCCCGGCGGCGGCAACGCGGGCCGCCACGGCGGGCCGCCGGGCGACTTCGTGCTGGTGGTGGAGGTCGGTCCGCACGAGCTGTTCCGGCGCGACGGCGACGACCTGCACTGCGTGGTGCCGCTGTCGATGGTGGAGGCGGCGGGCGGCGCCCACGTCGACGTGCCGACGCCGGACGGGCCGGTCGTGATCGAGGTGCCGGCGGGCACCCAGGCGGGGCAGCGGTTCCGGCTGCGCAAGCGCGGCGCGCCGCGTCCCGAGGGCGGCCGCGGCGACCTGTTCGTCGAGGTGGCGATCGAGATCCCCACCGTCGTCGACGACCGCGGCCGCGCGCTGCTGCGCGAACTGGCGGCGCTGCACCCGCAGGAGCCGCGGCAGGCAATCGCACGAAAGGGGCGATGAAGATGGCGCGCGGACGGCGGCCGGCCGTGGCGAACGGCGGGGAGGGCCGCCCGGCGGCGCCCGGCGGCAAGTACTACATGATCAGCGTCGTGGCGAAGAGCTACGGCATCCACCCGCAGACGCTGCGGCTGTACGAGCGCGAGGGCCTGCTGCGGCCCTCGCGCACCGAGGGCAACACCCGCCTCTACTCCGAGGACGACCTGCGCCAGCTCGAGGTGATCCTCAACCTGACCCGCGACCTCGGCGTCAACCTGGCCGGCGTCGAGATCGTGCTCAACATGCGGCGCAAGATGGAGCAGATGCGCCAGGAGATGAACGAGTTCGTGCAGTGGGTGCGCGACGAGGTGGGGCGCACCAGCGAGGCCGGCGTGCGCGAGAAGCTGGAGCAGGCGCTCGTCAAGCTGCCGCCGACCCACGTGGCGGCGCCGGCTCCGCGCGACTAGCGCCGGCGTGCGAGGCCCGGCGCCCGGTGCGGCCGGCGTCGCCTATAATCCCGGATCCGGCCCCGGATGCCCGCCCGACGCAAGCCCCGCCCGAAGAAGAAACCGGCCCGCCCGGCTGCGCCACGCGCGCCCAGCGGCGACACGCTGAACGTCTACCTCTCCGAGATCTCCAAGTACAGAACGCTCACCCTTGCGGAGGAGCAGGAGCTCGGGCGCCGCATCCAGCAAGGCGACCAGGACGCGGTTCAGAGGCTGGTCGAGTCCAACCTGCGCTTCGTCGTGCACTACGCCAAGCGCTACCGCGGGCTGGGGCTGTCGTTCCTCGACCTGATCCACGAGGGCAACCTCGGCCTGATCGAGGCCGCCAAGCGCTTCGATCCCGAGCGCAACGTCAAGTTCATCTCCTACGCGGTGTGGTGGGTGCGCCAGGCGATCTTCCACTCGCTCTCCGAGCACACCCGCATCTTCCGCGTGCCGCAGAAGATGGCCGGCCAGGTCTCGCGCGTCGGCGGGGCCCGCAGCGAGCTGCAGGCCGAGCTGGAGCGGGCGCCGACGACCGACGAGCTGGCGGAGAAGACCAAGCTCTCGCGGGCGGAGGTCGAGTCGCTGCTGCAGATCGCGGGCGGCGACCTGTCGCTGTCGACCGCGGTCGGCGAAGACGGCTCGATGGAGCTGGGCGACACCCTGGAGCAGGACAGCGTCGAGTCGCCCGAGGTGGCGATGATGCGCGACAGCTTCAACCGCCGGCTGGGCGAGGCGGTCGCCCACCTCGACGAGAAGGAACGCCAGGTGATCACCCTGCGCTTCGGGCTCGACGGCGACGAGCCGCGCACGCTGCAGGAGATCGGCGAGCAGCTCAATCTCTCGCGCGAGCGCATCCGCCAGATCGAGAGCAAGGCCAAGGAGAAGCTGCGCCGCTCCGAGTCGGCCAAGCACCTGCGCCACGACCTGAACTGAGAGGAGGCGCGCCCTTGGCCTGCGAACGCTGCGACGGCACCGGCTTCGAGATCGTGGACAAGGACGGCCGCGAGTACGCGCGCCCCTGTGCCTGCCGGGGCGGGGTCGCGGCCGGCGGCGACGGACCCGACGCCGCGCTGAATGCGCTGAAGGCGGCCCGCATCCCGCCCCGCTACCGCCACTGCACGTTCGAGAACTTCGACCCCGGGCAGATGCCGCGGCTGCGCGCGGCGCTGCAGCGGGCGATCGCGTACCACGCGGGCTGGCCGCACCAGGGTGACCGCGAGGGGCTCGGCCTGCTGTTCACCGGCAGCAACGGCGTCGGCAAGACCCACCTGGCGGTCGCCGTGCTGATCGAGCTGATGGCGAGCCGCGGCGTGCGCGGCCAGTTCTGGGACTTCCACGAGCTGATCCGCGAGATCCGCGGCTCCTACGACGCGGAGACCAAGACCACCGAGCTGCAGGTGCTGGAGCCGGTGGTGGACACGCCGCTGCTGGTGCTCGACGACCTCGGCGCCTGGAAGATGACGGACTGGATGAACGACACGCTGTTCTACATCCTCAACTCCCGCTACCTCGCCCAGCGCGCGACGATCATCACCACCAACTACCCGGACGTCGACCGCGAGAAGGCGCTGGCCGCCGACCCGCTGACCCGGCGCGAGTACCTCGTCGAGCGCATCGGCCAGCGCCTGCGCTCGCGGCTGATGGAGATGTGCGTCGTGGTCGAGATGGACGGCACCGACCACCGCCGCGCCAAGCAGGACGGCAACCGCTTCCACCTCAAGGTCTGACGCAGTCGCTTTCGGCGAACGCGGCGGGTGCCGCCCTCGTATGACCCTGCGAGCGCCGCCGCGCCGGAGACGGCTCCGGTCGCGGTAGGATCGCGCAGGAAAAACCGATGCTCAGCATCACCTACGTCACGCTCGCCCTGCTCGGCTGCGGCTACATCGCCGTGTCCGCGTTTCTCGGCCACGTCCTCGACGTGGGCACCGACGACGCGGGCCACGGCCTGGACGCCGCCGGCCACCCCGCGTTCCACTTCCCGCTGTTCTCGCCGATGGCGCTGGCGACGCTGGCGGCGGCGACCGGCGGCTACGGGTTGATCGGGAAGCACGGGCTCGAACTCGGCGACGGGGCGAGCCTCGCGCTCGCGCTGCCGGCAGCGCTGGCGACGGCGTGGGCGGTCACCTACGTCGTCTACCGCATCGCGCGTTCGTCGCGGGCGACCTCCGAGATCCACACCGCGGACCTCGTCGGCGCTCCCGCCGAAGTGATCACCCCGATTCCCGCCGGCGGGCTCGGCGAGGTGGCGGCCATCGTCGACGGCCAGCGCTTCACCTCGGCCGCGCGTGAGCAGGACGGCGTCGCGGTGGGCCGCGGGCAGCAGGTGAGGGTGGTCAAGCTCCTGGGCGGGACGATGGTCGTCTCCGCCCGGGCGGAGGAGACGCGATGAACAGCTTCGCGACGATGCTGGTGATGGTCGGCTTCGGCGTGATCGCCATCGCCGTGGTCGGCTACGTGCTGGCGTACCTCACTTTCCTCAAGAAGGCCGGGCCCAACGAGGTGATCGTCGTCTCCGGCCGCGGCAAGGTGCGCTTCGTCACCGGCGGCGCGGACATGGTGATCCCGCTGTTCCACACCTGGAACCGGCTCTCGCTCGAGGTGATGACGCTCGACGTCAACACGCCCGAGGTCTACACCTCGCAGGGCGTGCCGGTGATGGTCGACGGCATCGCCCAGATCAAGATCCGCAAGGACGAGGTGTCGCTGCACGCGGCGGCCGAGCGCTTCCTCGGCAAGAAGACCGAGGAGATCGCCCGCATCGCGCTCGAGACGGTGCAGGGCCACCTGCGCGCGATCCTCGGCACGCTGACCGTCGAGGAGATCTACAAGAACCGCGACCAGTTCGCGCAGAAGGTGCAGGAGATCTCGGCCGGCGACCTGGCCAACATGGGGCTCGGCATCGACTCCTTCACGATCCGCGACATCCGCGACAAGCACGGCTACCTGGAGGCGCTGGGCCGGCCGCGGATCGCCGAGGTCAAGCGCACCGCCTCGATCGCCGAGGCCGTGGCGGCCAAGGAGGCGGCGATCGCCCAGGCCGACGCCGAGCGCGAGACCCGCGAGAAGCAGGCCGAGAGCATGAAGCTCGCGCAGGAGGCCGAGGCCCGCCGCGACGCCGCGGTCGCCGAGGCCAACGCCGACAAGGCGCGGCGCCAGAAGGAGGCCGACGCGCTGGCCTTCCGCGCGGCCGAGATCGCCCAGTTCGCGGCGCAGCAGGCGATCGCCGAACAGCAGGCGCTGGCCAACGCCAAGAAGGCCGAGGCCGAGATGGCCTACGAGCTGAAGAAGAAGACGGTCGAGATCCAGGTCCAGGAGCAGGAGATCCAGCGGCGCGAGAAGGAGCTCGACGCGACGATCCGCCGCGCGGCCGAGGCCAAGCGCTTCGAGATCGAGACCCTCGCCGACGCCAACCGCAAGCGCGTGGAACAGGAAGCCGAAGCCGAGCGCGCGCGGCTGTCGCTGCTGGCCGAAGGCGAGAAGGCCAAGGGCCTGGCTGCCGCCGAGGTCGCCCGCGCGACGGGCGTCGCCGCTGCCGACGCCGAGAAGGCGCAGGGCCTGGCCGAGGCCGCGATCCGCGAGGCCCAGGGTCTCGCGGAGGCCAAGGCCCGCGAGGCCCAGGGCCTGGCCGACGCGCTGGGCATGGAGAAGAAGGCGGAGGCCTGGCAGAAGTACAACGAGGCCGCGGTGATGCAGATCCTGGCCCCGATCCTGCCGGAGATCGCCCGCGCGGTGGCCGAGCCGCTCTCGCGCATCGACCGCATCACGCTGGTCAACACGGGCGGCGGCGGCGACGACGGGGCCGTGTCGCGGATCACCGGCGAGGTGGCGAAGGTGATCGCCCAGGTCCCGCCGGTCGTCGAGTCGCTGACCGGGACCGACATCGCGGGCCTGATGGGCAAGCTGCGCGACAAGGCGGCGGGCGAAGGCGCCGCGCCGGAGAAGCCGAAGCCGGGGAAGTGAACCTCAGCTCGGGTCGGAGCGGACGAAACCGAGCAGCTTCGCCGCCAGCGGCGCCGTCGAGCCGCTGAAGCGCAGGCCCGCGCGGTGGCCGCCGGCCTCGGCGGGCCGGGTCCAGCGCACCTCGGCCCCGAGCCCGACGTGGGTGCTGGCGTCGCCCGCCTGCAGCACCACGCGCACCGGCTCGCCCGCCGGCAGCGCCTCGTCGAGCTCGAGGCAGCAGCCGCCGCCGGAGGCGTCGCACAGCCGGGCTTCCTTGCGCACGCCGCGCGAGCGCAGGTGCAGCTCGACCTTCATGTACATCGGGCGACGCAGCCGCCGCCGCCGCTCGGTGCGGTCGGGTGCCGTCTGCCAACCGGCGAGCCGCCGGGCGACCTCCACCAGCTCCTGGGGGCTGACCGGCTTCACCAGGTAGGCGGAGGCCCCGCGGGTGATCGCGGCCGTGTAGGACTCGACGCCGCCGTCCCAGGCGAGGACCAGGATCGGGACCCCGACCAGCGGCGGGTGCAGTTGCAGCCGCCGCTGGCTGACCACGCGCGAGACCGCGTCGCCGCAGTCGTCGAGCACCACCAGCCGCGGCGGCTCGAGCCTCGGCGTGGCCAGCACGTCGCCCTCCGTCGCGGTGGCCACCGCCAGGCCGGCGCGCAGCAGCGTCGCCTCGACCCACGCCCGGTCCTCGTTCTCGAGGCCGACGACCAGCGTGTAGGCGAGGGGAGCGGCCAAGGCCGCGCTCCTAGCGGGCGCGCAGGCGGTCGCGCAGCCGGCGCAGGGTCTGCTCCACGTCGACCATCAGGGCCTCGGTGTTGAGCTCGAGCTGGTCCAGCACGCGATGGAACTGCTGGAAGTCGGCCTTCTGCGGCTCGTCGGCCTCGGTCAGACGCTCCAGGCGCGCCGCCCACTCCATCAGGCTGCTGAGCGAGGCCTCGCCATGCGGGTCCATGTGCGAGGTCTCGGTGCCGCCGAGGTCGAGGCCGCGCAGGAACGCGCCCACCTCGCGGCGCCGGTTGCGGGCCCGCTCGACGACGCTCGCGAACGTGCGGCGCGGCGCACTGGCCGGCCGCGGCGGCAGCATCGGGTCGATGCCGCGCTCGAAGCGCTCGATCAGGACGGCCAGCAGCCGCGCCAGCTCGTCGCGCTCCTTCGACCACGCCGGCTCGGCCAGGCCGCGGCGGGCCAGCACCTCGGCCACGCCCAGCTCTCCGGCCGCGTGCTCCGCGGCCACGCAGCCGCGCAGCAGGTAGAAGATCTCCTCGCTGTTGGTCGGGCCGCCGGGAATCACGATGTCCCCGGGCTGCAGGAGCTGGCCGTCGGGGCCGCGCCGCTGGGCCAGGTCGGCCCGCTTCTTGGCCTTCTTCGGCGGCGGGCCCGACTGGGGCGGCGCACCCGGCGGCAGCGTCAGGCCCGGCACCGGCTTCGGCGGCGGGGCGACGACCTTCGCCGCCTTCTCGGGCGCGGCCTTGGCAGCCGGGGCGGGGGCCAGGGCCTTCGCCGGCTTGCCCGTCGCCTTCGCGGGCGCCGGAGCGGGCTTCGGGGCCGCCTTCGCGGCGGGCTTCGGCTTCTCGGCCTTCGCTTCCGCCTTCGCCCTGGCGGGCTTCGGGGCCGCTTTCGGAGCGGGCTTCGGGGCCGGCTTCTTCTTCGGCGCGGTCTTGCCCTTGGCGGGCTTGCTCGGCTTGGCCATCTCGTGCCTTTCTACGGCAGGAACTTCTCCGGGTGCTTCAGCTTCTCCGGGAGATAGGTGTCCATCACGAAGTTGAGGTCGTGCTTGGCGAACGCCTGCTGCTCGGCGCGCTTGCCCATCTTCAGCAACTGCTCGAACGCCTTCGCCCACTCCTTGTAGTGCTGGAAGAACGGGTCGTTCTTCAGCGCGTCCTTGGCCCGCTTGATGTCGATCTCCTTCAGCGGGTGGGTGGGCAGGTCGTAGTCGAGGATGTCCTGCGGCGTCACGCCCAGGAAGCGGGCCTGCGGCACGCAGAAGTACTCGTTGAGGTGGGCGTTGTTGCCGGAGCCGACCTTGAGGGTGCGGTAGATGTTGGCGATCCCGTACGGGTCGCAGTCGACGAACACGTAGACCGGGATCTTCTTCTCGTCCGCCAGCCGCCGCACGAAGCGGCGCACGGCGCGGGTCGGCACGCCCGCCATCGAGACCAGGATGCAGTTGGCCTTCTCCCAGAAGCGGTGGCGGTTGAGGCGCTCGAAGATGCCGCCCGTCTCGATCGCGAGGATGAACTTCGCCTTCGTCTTGAAGCCGATCTCCTCGATCGTCGACGGCGAGATGCCGTAGGCGCCGGAGCCGAACTTGGTGCAGTCGATCGACAGCGGCTTGCGGGTGCCGGCCTCGAAGTCCTCGACGATCAGTTCGCCGGCGACCAGCCCGCCGTGCTCGTCGGGGGTGAAGCGCAGCGACTCCTTGGTGAGGCCGTAGTAGGCCTCGATGTCGTCCATGATCGTGTCCGACTCGACCTGGTCGTCGCAGCGCGCCTCGTCCCAGTTCTTGGTCTGGTAGTAGGCGTCGCGCTTGGTGGCGAAGTCGTCGGTCTCGATCAGCCGCTTGGACAGCGCGATCATGCGCAGCGTCTGGGCGAAGGTCTTCACGGTGGAAACCGTGAGCGTGCGCTCCTTCTTCTTGCCCGCCATCTCGAAGTGCCCCTTCTTCGGGGTGTAGCGCACGTTCGAGAGGCTGCGCAGCGGGAACTTCATCGACGGCTTGCGCCCGGCCACGATCTTGTCGTGGATCTCGCGGGCGGATCCGGTGATCTTGCTGACGACGGGCGCGCCGGCGCTCGGCTTGGACACGGGGACTTTCAGGCCTCCGGAAAGGAGCGCCTCCTTCAGGAGGCGGTGCGCTGGCGGTGGAATTCCTGCAGGACCTCCATCACGCGCGGCTTGTCGGCGCAGATGCGGTCGAGCGTCGGGCGGTCGAGCACCAGCAGCTCGCAGGGGCTGGCGGCGGTCACCGTGGCCGTGCGCGGGGCGCCGGTCAGGATCGAGATCTCGCCGAAGAACGCGCCCTCGGCCATCTCCCGCACCTTGACGTTGCGGCCGTTCTGGTCGCGCACGAAGGCCTTGACGGTGCCGGTGGTCAGGATGAACACGCTGTTGCCGGGTTCGCCCTGGGAGATCACGATGTCGCCCGGCTCGAGCGAGATCAGCTCGAGGCCCTCGATCACCGCCACCAGCTCGTCCTGCGAGAACTCCGAGAACAGCGGGGAAGCGACGAACTCCTGGCGCGGCGCTGCGGCGTGCGGCGAAGGGGCGGCCAGCGCTTCCTGGATCACCCCCAGCAGCGAGTCCTCCAGGAACCCGTCGCTGGCCTCCGCGGCGGGGGCCGGAGCTTCCGCGAGCGACGAGAGGTCGGGGATCGCCAGGAGGTCGTCGGGCACCGCCGGCGGCGGCGCGGGCGGCGGGACCGGGGCCGGGGCCGGGGCGACGGGGGCCGCCACGGGCTCGGCCTCCATGCCGATCTCCTCCATGCCGAACTCCGGCAGCGCCGGCGCCTGGAACGACTGGGTCGCCGGCGCCCGGAAGGCCTGGGTCGTCTTCTTCTCGACCTGCGAGGCCAGCTTGCTGGCGACGTCGGCGCGGCCGGGCTGGATCTTGTCGATCTTCTTGAGCACGGCGATCGCCTTGGCGGCGAAGCCCTCGGCCGCGTACTCGTCGGCGAGCCCCTGCAGGATCGGCACCGCGTCCTTGCCGCGGCCGGACAGCGCCATCACGTCGGCGAGCTGCATCCGCAACCGCGGGTCCCGGTTGCCGGACTTGAACTGCTCGAGCAGCAGTTCCACGGCCTGCGCGTACTTCTTCTTGGCGATCAGCTCGTCGACGCTGACGCCCTTGGGGGAAGCTCCGCCGAACCAGGAGAGGACCATCGCGCGCCAGCCTAAAGGGTGGTCACGGCAGTGTCAAGGAACCGCCGGCGCCGCGCCCAGCGCGCGGGCCAGTTCCAGCGCGGCGTCGCGCTGGCCCTCGAGATTGGTCAGCACCGCGACTGCCCTCGCGTTCGCGACGTCCAGCCACAGCAGCGCCGTCGTGCCCTGCTGGGCGCCCGTGTGGAAGGCGGTCGCGCGCCCCGGCTCCAGGCTCCAGCCGAGGCCGTAGCGGAGCTCCGCGCCGCCGCGGGTGCGGGCCGGCGACCACATCGCGCGACGCGAGCCTTCGTCGAGCAGCCGGCCCTCGAACAGCGCGGCGGCGAAGCGCAGCAGGTCGCCCGCGGTCGACAGCAGCCCGCCGCCCGGCACCTTGTAGGACGTGTCGGCGAGGCCGGCGTTGAGCAGCGAGCCGTCGGGTCCGCGCCGGTAGCCGCGGGCGCGGCCCGGCACCAGCGGGGAGTGGGCGTCGGCCACGGTCGCGTCCATGCCGGCGGGGTCCAGCACCAGGCGCCGGAGGGCGTCGAAGAACGGCTCGCCCGCCGCCCGCTCGAGGGCGACGCCGAGCAGCGTGTAGCCGTACGTCGTGTAGACGTGGCGGGCGCCCGGCGGCGCGACCAGCGGGTCGCGCGCGAAGATCGACAGTGCGCTGGCCAGGCTCGGCCACGGCCGCGTCGAGGCCATCTCCTGGCCGCGGTAGTGGCGGATGCCGGCCGTGTGGGCCAGCAACTGGCGCGGGGTCGCCGGGTGGCGCAGCCCCGCGAGCGCGCCCCCGAGGCGGCGCACGTCCGCGTCGAGGTCGAGCCGGCCCTGCTCGGCCAGCCGCAGCGCGAGCGCCGCCGTCAGCGGCTTGGAGACCGAGGCGAGCCGGAAGCGGGTGGCCTCGGTCGCCGCGACCGCGTGCTCGAGGTCGGCGAGGCCCGCCACGGCGACCTCGGCGTGGCCGCGGTCGAGGACGCCCACCGCCAGCGCCGGCAGGCCCAGCCGCTCGCGCTCGGCGGCCACCCGCTCCGCGAGCCCGGCGCCGGGCACCGCGGCCGGCGCCGGCGCGACCTGTCCCAGGCCGGGGACCGCCGGCAGCGCGAGGAGCAGCGCCAGCGCGACCGCCCGCGCCCGCCGCGCTGCCGGGCGCGGCCCGGACGTCACGAGATCGGCTCTCGGCTCCGCTCGAGGGTCTCCCGCAGGTGGACGAGCACCGACTGCTCCTGCTTGTCCGACAGCGCGAGGATCTCCTTCAGCGCGATGCCGATGTGGGGGATGAACTTGTCGATGTACGAGCGCTTCTTCATCTCGTCGGAGACCTTGCGGCGGTGGCGGATGTGGGAGGCCAGCTTGCGGCCGACCTCCATCAGCGCGAGGCGCAGCTCCTTGACGATCTCGGGATAGGCGGCGATCGCCTCCTTCGACTCGGAGGTGAACGGCACCCACACCGAGGCGATGTGCACCATCAGCACCAGCGGCCCGGTGGGCAGCGCGCCCTTCGACATCTGCAGGCCGTAGCCGCGCCAGTCGACCGACAGCACCGCCTTGGTGATCGCGCAGGCCGAGGCCTGGTACTGCAGCGGCACGCGGTTGGCGAGGCGGTACATCTCCGCCAGCTCGTCGCCCGGCAGCGCGCCGCCGTAGGCAAGACCGACCTCGACCTGGAACGGGTTGCCGCGGTACACGGCGGGTGGCCGGGTCACGGCCTCGTAGTAGTCCGCCTGGATCCGCTTCTGGAGCCCCGCCCGGATCGCCGCCTCGCCGATCGGCGACAGGCAGTTGGTCGGCGGCGCCATCAGCTTCACGGCCTGCAGCGCCTTGTGCAGCTTTTCGATCGCCGGTGTCGACAGGTCGCGCGGCCGGGTCGAGGCGGTGACGCCCGCGGCCTTGACGACCTCGGCGACGACCTTGTCGGTGACCCGCGAGAAGTCGTGCTTGAGCGCGGCGCCGAGCTGCTTCGCCTGCGTGTCCTGCAGCATCCGCATCAGCATCCCGAGCTCGACGCCGTACGGGTGCGGCTTGATCTCGCGCGGCTCCTCGGGCAACTGCTCGACCGCCCGCGCGTAGTGCAGCACCTCGCCGCCGGGCGGGTGATAGGTGATCTCGGCGTGGGGGTTGGCGATCGCGGTCTGCTCGACGTAGTCGTCGACCGAGCGGCGGCCCTTCTTGTAGATCGCCTGCAGCTCGATCTCGACCCGGGTGCCGTGCTTCTTCTCCCAGTCGCGCTTCTCGTCCTTCAGCACCAGCGGCTGGTTCTTGCGGGTGTCGACCGTGACCTCGAAGTAGTGGGCAGGCGCCTGCGGCGAGGTGCGGCTCCAGATCAGCACGGGCTTGCCGGTGGTGAGCTGGCCGTACATGCCGGCGGCCGAGACGCCGATTCCCTGCTGGCCGCGCTGCTGCTTCATGGTGTGGAACTTGGAGCCGTAGAGCAGCTTGCCGAAGACCTTCGGGATCTGGGCGCGGACGATGCCGGGGCCGTTGTCCTCGACCGCGATCTTGAAGCGATCTTCCGCGAGCTGGACGATCTCGATCCGCAGCGAGGGCAGGATGCCGGCGTCGCCGCAGGCGTCGAGCGAGTTGTCGACGCACTCGCGGACGGCGGTCAGCAGCGCCTTCTGCGGGTTGTCGAAGCCGAGCAGGTGGCGGTTCTTGACGAAGAACTCGGAGACCGAGATCTCGCGCTGGCGCTCGGCCAGCGCCTCGGCCGTCTGGCGCCGCGCCGGGGCCTTGGGCGCTGCCGGGGCCGCGGGCTGGGAGGCGGGGGCTGGTGCGGCCGCGGCTTCGGGCGGCACGGGCGCGGACGCGGCGGGCGCCGGCGCGGCGGCCGTCGCGAACAGGTCCATCTGGGGCGGGGCCGCTCGCCGGCCCGGCTTCTGCTTGGCCAATGGGTCTTGCACTCCTCGACGAAGAAAACGGCGCGGGATCTTAGCAGGGCCCGGAGTACCATCCCGGACCATGTCCCTCACCTACGGCCGCTACCTGAAGGTGCCGGAGCTGCTCGCGCTGCAGGAGTGCCGCTCGCAGCCGGCCCACCACGACGAGACGCTGTTCATCGTCATCCACCAGGTCTACGAGCTGTGGTTCAAGCAGGTGCTGCACGAGGTCGACCACGCGGCGCTGGCGATCCGCCGCGGCGAGCTGGCCGAAGGCGCGCGCCTGCTGCGGCGGGTGGTCGAGATCCAGCGCCTGCTGGTGCACCAGATCCGGGTCCTGGAGACGATGCGGCCGCAGGACTTCCTCGGCTTCCGCCAGGTGCTGAACCCGGCCTCCGGCTTCCAGTCGGTCCAGTTCCGCGAGCTCGAGTTCGCGCTGGGGATGAAGGATCCCCGCGTGATGCAGTCGATCGACTGCAACCCGGACGAGCGCGCCCGGCTCGAGGCGCGGCTCGCCGGCCCCACCCTGATGGCCGCGGTCGACGACGTGTTCCGTGCCCGCGGCGTCGACCTCGATCGGCCCGAGGCGCGGCTCGACGCGGTGGTGGCGGCCTACGAGGCGGGCGACGCCCAGGCCGACCTGGTCGCGCTGTTCGAGGTGATGATCGAGATCGACGAGTGCCTCGCGCTGTGGCGCTTCCATCACGTGCAGATGGTGGAGCGGATGATCGGGGCCAAGCGCGGCACGGGCGGCAGCGACGGCGTCGGCTACCTGTCGAGCACGCTCTCCAAGCGCGGCTTCCCCGAGCTGTGGCAGGCGCGCACCCGGCTCGGCGGCGAGCCGGCGGGCGGCGCGCGTTGACAGGCCGGGTGCGGCCGATAGAATTCCCGGACTTCCAGGAGAGATCGCGTCCTTTTCCTGGCCGCGGAAGCCGGCCGTTGCTGCCGGACGGCCGCGGAGGATGCGGGAGGGAATGACCCAGCCGCCGTCGCTCAGCATCGCCGCCCGCCTCCTGGCCCTGGGGCTCGCCCTCGGCGCGGGTGTGCCGGCGCACGCCCAGCAGCAGGTGTCGGCGAAGGAGCTGCAGAAGGCCGGCTTCTTCAGCGACTTCGACGAGCTGGACCTCGACGCGCTGCTGGCCGCCGACGTCGTCGAGGCCCGCATCGCGACCGGCTTCGCGGTGCCGCTCGCCGAGGCGCCCGGCGCGATCACGGTCTTCGACTCCGTCGCGATCCGCGACCTCGGAGCGCGAACCCTGCGCGAGCTGCTCGCCACGGTGCCCGGCTTCGACGTGATCCTGGGTGCGCTGGGCCAGGACCAGTTCGGCCTGCGCGGCGTGCGCGACCGCAGCTTCGCGTCGTCGTCGGGCGTGCTGATCCTCTACAACGGCGTGCCGCTCAACGAGCCGGTCTTCGGCGGCGCCACCCACGTCAACCTCGACATCCCGCTCGGCAACGTCGGCCGCGTCGAGGTGCTGCGCGGGCCGGGTGCGGCGCTGTACGGGCCGCACGCGCTGGCGGCGGTGATCCGGCTCGAGACGCGGGAGCAGGGCGAGCTGCGCGGGCTGCGGCTGACGGCGGGCGGCGGCAGCTTCGAGCGCAAGACGGCCTCGCTGGAGATGGGCAGCCGCATCAAGGGCATCGACGTCGCCGGCTACCTGCTCTACGACGACCACGAGAACAGCGGGCTGGTCGCGGCCCGCGACGCCCAGACGACGCGCGACGCCCTGGAGAACACCCTCTTCTCGCGGGCTCCGGGCGAGATCGCCGACGACCGCAAGAACTTCACGACCTTCTACCGGCTGGGCCGCGACGGCTTCACGCTCGACTGGCTGGTGGTCCAGGAGGAGGGCGGCGGGCGCTTCGGCGAGATCCAGGCGCTGTCGCCGCAGAACCGGCTGACCAACCGGCAGATGGTGCTCTCGCCCGCGTGGGCGGGCCCCTTCGCCGGCGGCGACGCGACGGTGCGCGCGAGCTTCGTGAAGGCGCGCTTCGGCGAGCTGGCCGAGCTGTACCCGCCGGGCTTCGAGCTGCCGCGGCCCGACGGCAAGGTGATCCTGCCCTCCGGCATCCTGTTCCAGTCCTCGCTGCAGTCGCGCTCGCTGGGGGTGGAGGCGACGTGGACGCGCGCCTTCGGCAGCCACCGCCTGCTGCTGGGGGGCGCCTGGCGCGACGATCGCACCGACGACCTGACGGCCAACGGCAACGCGGACTTCCGCGACTTCACCCTCTACGACGCGCTCGAACCGCTGCCCGGCGTCGTGCGCGACCGCGAGCGCCGCACGGCTTCGGCCTGGGGCCACGTGCTGCTGCAGCCCCACTCGGCGCTGCGGCTGCACGCCGGGGCCCGCCTCGACGACGCCTCCGACGTCGCGGACGCGCTGGTCAGCCCGCGCGTCGCGGCCGTCGCCGTGCTGCCGAAGGGGATCACGGCGTTCGGGGCCTGGACCCGCGGCCACCGGCTGCCGTCGTTCGCCGAAACCGACTTCGAGCTGCCCGGGCTCTACGGCGGCGGCGCGCTCGAGCCGGAGCGCAACGACCAGCTCGAGGCGGGCGTGCGCTTCGCGATCGGCGGGCTGACCGCCGAGGCCGTGGCGTGGCGCAACCAGGTCGAAGGCGCACTGGCGCCCGCGGCCGCGTCGTGGGACGTGCGGCGGCCCACGTTCGTGGCGCCGGGCGCCGACTACGAGGCGAGCGGCGTCGACTTCGACGTGCGCGGCGGCGTCGGCGAGCACACCGTGTTCGCCAGCCTCACCCTGCAGCAGGTCGAAAACGCGGCCGGGCGCGCCCTCGCGGACGAGCCAGAGGTGATCGCCAGCGTCGGCGCGATGGTGCGCTTCGGCCGCCTGGTGGCGACTCCCGTGCTGGTTCGCCAGGGCGCCCGACCGCGCGCGGCCGGCGACGTCCGGGCGGACACTCCCGCGCGCACGGTCGCCCATCTCCGACTCCAGACCCGCAGCCTCTTCCGGCGCTGGGACTTCTCCCTGCTGGTGAACAACCTGTTCGACGAGGAATACTTCGACCCCTCTCCCGCGGGCGGCGTGCCCGACGGCTATCCGCGGCTCGGCCGCGCGCTGCAGGCCCATGCGATCTTCCGCTTCTAGGGGCCTCGTGCGGCGCGTGCTGGCGGCGGGCCTGTGCGGCCTGCTGTTCGCCGCCCCTTCGCCGGCCCTCGCCGAGAAGATGGCGCTGACCGCCGACAAGCAGGTGCCGCTGCTGCTCAAGATCCTGACCTACGACCGGCAGTTCGAGCAGAAGGCCGGCGCCGAGGTCGTGATCGGCATCGTCTACTCGGCGGCCGACCCCGACTCGGCGCCCGCGATGGAGTCGCTGTCGTCGACCCTCAACGGCTTCGCGGGCAAGACGGTCAAGAAGCTGCCGATCAAGTACTGGCAGATCCCGTACTCCACGCCCGACCGCCTGGAGGCGATCGTCAAGGAGAAGGGCATCAACGTGCTCTACGTGTGCCCCGGCAACGACCGGAACCTGGCCGCGATCGTCAAGCTGGCGCAGGGCGGCCGCATCACGACGCTGACGGGCATCCCGGACTACGTGAAGAAGGGGGTCGCGGTGGGCGTCGGCGAGCGCTCCGGCAAGCCGCAGATCTTCATCAACCTCGACGCCTCCAAGGCCGAGGGCAGCGACTTCGACGCCAGCCTGCTGCGCATCGCCGAGGTGGTGCGCTGATGGCCGGCCTGCTGAAGAACCTGTCGATCCGCGGCAAGCTGACCGCGATCGTGATGGTGACCACCGTGGTCGCCCTGATGCTCTCCTCCGCCGCGCTCGTCATCTACGACCAGGTCACCTTCCAGGACAAGATGGTCCAGGACCTGTCGCTGGTGGCCGAAGGAATCGGGATCAACGCCACGGCCGCGCTCGACTTCGGCGACCAGGAGGGTGCCAAGCAGGTGCTCTCGGCGCTGCGCGCCTACCCGCGGATCGAGGCGGCGGCGATCTTCGACGCCGAGAACGCGCTGTTCGCGGAGTACCGCCGCGGCGAGTCGGCTCCCGTGGGCACGCCGCAGGTCGAGGTGGGCCACGCCTTCCTCGGCGACCAGCTCCACGTCGCCCAGGAGGCGCGCAAGGACGACGTCGAGAGCTGCGACCCGGCCCTGCTGCGCGGCAAAACCTGCAAGGTCGGAACGGTCTACATCCGCTCCGACCTCGGCGAGCTGAAGGAGCGGCGGGCGGGGCTGATCCCGGCCCTGCTGCTGATCGTGCTGCTGGCCTCGCTGGCCGGCCTGATGCTCTCGCGCAAGCTGCAGACCGTCATCTCGGGCCCGGTGCTGCACCTGGTCGAGGTCGAGACCCGGGTCTCGCGCGAGAAGGACTTCACGTTGCGGGCGTCGAAGGAGACCAACGACGAGCTGGGCCTGCTGATCGACAACTTCAACGAGATGATGGGCATGATCCAGAGCCAGAACGACGAGCTGGTCGTGTCCAAGGAGGCCGCCGAGCAGGCCAACCGCACGAAGAGCGCGTTCCTGGCCAACATGAGCCACGAGCTGCGCACCCCGCTCAACGCCATCATCGGCTACTCCGAGATGCTGCAGGAGGAGGCGGAGGACGTCGGCCAGGACGACTTCGTGCCGGACCTCAAGAAGATCCACTCGGCGGGCAAGCACCTGCTGGCGCTGATCAACGACATCCTCGACCTGTCGAAGATCGAGTCCGGCAAGATGGAGCTGTTCATCGAGGACTTCGAGGTCGCCCAGCTGATCGGCGACGTCAAGTCGACGATCGCGCCGCTGATCGAGAAGAACGCCAACACGCTGGTCGTCAAGGTGCCGGCCGACATCGGCAGGATGCACGCCGACATCACCCGCCTGCGCCAGGTGCTGTTCAACCTGCTCTCGAACGCCAGCAAGTTCACGGAGCGCGGCCAGGTGACGCTGGAGGCGGCGCCGGAGACCGACGCGCACGGCGTGGAATGGATGCGCTTCTCGGTGTCCGACACCGGCATCGGCCTCACCCCCGAGCAGCTCGGCAAGCTGTTCCAGGCCTTCGTGCAGGCCGATGCCTCGACCTCGCGCAAGTACGGCGGCACCGGGCTGGGCCTGGTGATCAGCCGCCGCTTCTGCCAGATGATGGGCGGCGACATCACGGTCACCTCCGACTACGGCCACGGCTCGTGCTTCACGGTGCGGGTGCCGCGCGTGGTGCACGACAAGAAGGCCCCCCTGCCGCCGCCCCCTCCGAACGCGCCCGCCGATCACGCCCACGCCCACGCGTCGCCGGCAGTGGCGCCGTCGGCGGTCGCCGCCGCCGCGGCGGCGACGGGCGGCGGTGGCGCGGTCGCGCGCGTGCTGGTCATCGACGACGACCCCAACGCGGCCGACCTGATGATCCGCGGCCTCGGCAAGGAGGGCTTCGAGGTCGTCCACGCCCCCAACGGCGAGGAGGGGCTGCGGCTCGCCCGCGAGCTGAAGCCCGACGTGATCACGCTCGACGTGCTGATGCCCGGCATGGACGGCTGGGCGGTGCTGAAGAGCCTGAAGAGCGACGACGCGGTCGCCCACATCCCCGTCATCATGATCACGATGGTCGACGACCAGGAGATGGGCCACGCGCTGGGAGCGGCCGACTTCCTGCCCAAGCCGATCGACCGCGACCGCCTGGCCGCGCTGCTGCGCCGCTACAAGCACGAGGGCGCGCAGCTGCTGGTCGTCGAGGACGACGCCGCCACCCGCGAGCTCGTGCGGCGCACCCTCGAAGCGGACGGCTGGAGCGTGGCCGAGGCCGAGAACGGCCGGGTGGCGCTGCAGCGGGTCGCCGAGCGGATGCCGTCGCTGATCCTGCTCGACCTGATGATGCCGGAGATGGACGGCTTCGAGTTCGTGGCCGAGTTGCGCAAGAAGCCCGAGTGGACCGGCATCCCGGTGGTGGTCGTGACTGCGAAGGACGTCACCGACGAGGACCGGGCCCGGCTCGACGGCCAGGTCAAGCGCATCGTGCAGAAGGGCGGGCTGTCGCGCGAGGACCTGGCCCGCGAGATCCGCCGCCTGGCCGGCACTCCCGGCGCCTCCTAGCCTCGCGCCGTTCTCGCCGAGGGCTCCGAAGTCGTTGAGCTGTGGGCCATTTTTCCATTCACTGACAACCATTTAGTTGTCATCTGCTCACTCGCTGAGCAGCACGGTGCGCTCAAGTGCTCGTGAGCGCCGAAGAAATCGGAACCCTCCAGGGCTGGCTCCAGGAGGGTTCCGGGGGCCTGTCCGGGCCGGTGTCGACTCCACGGCAGGTTTCGGGGATCGCCGTAACCCCTTCCTATTCAGCCTATTGTCGTCACCGGTCGAAGGGCCACAATATCTTGCGGTTTTCTCTTGACGCCGCTGAGGCGGGGTCCCCATAATCCCCGTCGCCAACAACGCCCCGAAGAACCTCGACGGCCCGTTCCGACGGACCGCCGGTGGCGCCTCACAGGACCAGAATACAGGATCGTTTTCACTCTTCACGGAGAGCGCAGCCGATGTCGACCCATCCCGTTGAGAACTCCCGCCCCGAGACGCGCCCCTCGCCCGGTGCGCCGCGGAAGGGACTCCACTTCCGGCGCCACTTCACGCGGCCGGGAGTCCATCCGTACGAGGAGCTGACCTGGGAGCGCCGCTCCGCAGTGATCAACGACGAGCGCGGTCGCCCGGTGTTCGAGCAGCACGGCATCGAGGTGCCGACGACCTGGAGCCAGACGGCGACCAACATCGTCGCCTCGAAGTACTTCCGCGGGGCTCTCGGCTCGCCCGAGCGGGAGGGCAGCGTCAAGCGTCTGATCTCGCGCGTCGTCGACGCGATCGTCGGCTGGGCCGAGCAGCAGGGCTACTTCGCGAGCCCCGAGGACCTGCAGGTGTTCGGCGACGAGCTGACCCACCTGCTCGTCCAGCAGAAGGCCGCCTTCAACAGCCCGGTCTGGTTCAACGTCGGGATCGAGGAGCACCCGCAGGCGTCGGCGTGCTTCATCAACTCGGTCAACGACACGATGGACTCGATCCTCGGCCTGGCCCGCACGGAGGGCATGCTGTTCAAGTACGGCTCGGGCACCGGCTCCAACCTGTCCTCGATCCGCTCGTCGCAGGAGCCGCTGGCCGGCGGCGGCACCGCGTCCGGCCCCGTCTCGTTCATGCGCGGCTACGACGCCTTCGCGGGCGTGATCAAGAGCGGCGGCAAGACCCGGCGCGCGGCGAAGATGGTGATCCTCAACGCCGACCACCCGGACATCTCGGAGTTCATCCACTGCAAGGCCGACGAGGAGCGCAAGGCGTGGGCGCTGATCGAGGCCGGCTACGACGGCGCCTTCAACGTCAAGGGCGGCGCCTACGACTCGGTGTTCTTCCAGAACGCCAACCACTCGGTGCGCGTCACCGACGAGTTCATGCGCGCGGTGGTCGAGGACGGCGAGTGGCGCACCCGCTACGTGCTGTCGGGCGAGCCGTGCGAGACGTTCCAGGCCCGCGACCTGATGAAGCAGATGGCCGAGGCGGCGTGGCAGTGCGGCGACCCCGGGATGCAGTTCGACACCACGATCAACGACTGGCACACCTGCCCGAACACGGCCCGCATCAACGCCAGCAACCCGTGCTCCGAGTACATGTTCCTCGACGACACGGCCTGCAACCTCGCCTCGCTGAACCTGATGAAGTTCGTCAAGGAGAACGGCGAGTTCGACGTCGAGGCGTTCCGGGCCGCCTGCCGCACCGTGATCACCGCGCAGGAAATCCTGGTCGACAACGCCAGCTACCCGACGCCGGCGATCGAGCGGAACTCCCACGAGTACCGCCCGCTCGGCCTCGGCTACGCGAACCTCGGCGTGCTGCTGATGGACCGCGGCCTGCCCTACGACTCCGACGCCGGCCGCGCCTGCGCGGCGGCGGTGACTGCGCTGATGCACGGCGAGGCCTACGCCCAGTCGGCCCGGGTCGCGTCCTCGATGGGCGCCTTCGGCGGCTACGCGAAGAACGCCGAGCCGATGCTGCGGGTGATCGACAAGCACCGCCAGCACGCCCACATGATCGACGCCACGCTGGTGCCGAAGGATCTGCTGCGCGCGTCGCTCGACGTGTGGGACGAGGCCTACGCGCTGGGCGTCCAGCACGGCTACCGCAACTCGCAGGTCACCGTGCTGGCCCCGACCGGCACCATCGGCTTCATGATGGACTGCGACACCACCGGCATCGAGCCCGACATCGCGCTCGTCAAGTACAAGAAGCTGGTCGGCGGCGGGATGATCAAGATCGTCAACCAGTCGGTGCCCGGCGTCCTCAAGAAGCTCGGCTACACGCCGGGCCAGGTCGAGGACATCCTCAAGTACGTCGACGAGAAGGAGATGATCGAGGGCGCGCCGCACCTCAAGGACGAGCACCTCGCGGTCTTCGACTGCGCGTTCCCGCCCAAGGACGGCAAGCGCTCGATCCACTACATGGGCCACATCAAGATGATGGCGGCCGTGCAGCCCTTCCTCTCCGGTGCGATCAGCAAGACCGTCAACATGCCGACCGACGCGACGCCCGAGGACATCGCGAACGCGTACCTCGAGTCGTGGCGGCTGGGCCTGAAGGCGGTGGCGGTCTACCGCGACGGCTGCAAGCGCTCGCAGCCGCTGTCGACCAGTCGCGAGGAGGTCAAGGCCGACGCGGCCGAGGCCCCGGCGACGGGCCTCGCGGCCGCCGCGGCGGCGGCCGAACTCGCCGAGCGGCCCGCCCGCCGCAAGCTGCCCGACGAGCGCCGCGCGATCACCCACAAGTTCCAGATCGCCGGCCACGAGGGCTACATCACGGTCGGCATGTACGAGGACGGCAAGCCGGGCGAGATCTTCCTGGTGATGGCCAAGGAGGGCTCGACGATCTCGGGCCTGATGGACGCCTTCGCCACCTCGATCTCGATGGCGCTGCAGTACGGCGTGCCGCTGGAGGCGCTGGTCGAGAAGTTCTCGCACACCCGCTTCGAGCCCTCGGGCTTCACCAAGAACCCCGAGATCCCGTTCGCCAAGAGCATCACCGACTACATCTTCCGGTGGCTCAGCTCGAAGTTCCTGGCCGGCGAGCACCAGGAGATGGAGGAGGAGACGTTCCCGGCCCGCGTCGCGGCGCCGTCCACGACCGCCGCCCAGATCCTCGCCGGTCCGGAGCCCGCGGCCCCGGCCCAGGGCTTCGCCGCGGCGGTCAAGAACCAGTCGGACGCGCCGCCCTGTCACTACTGCGGCTCGATCATGACCCGCAACGGCGCCTGCTACCGCTGCGCCAACTGCGGCTCGACGAGCGGCTGCTCGTAGGCCGTCTTCCGCACCGGCCGTCGCCACCGGCCTCCCCGGGCCCGCCCGGGGAGGCCGTTTCGCTTGTGCCGCCCGTTCGCCGGTGCGGGCATTCCGACGCACAATGACGCCGGTGAACCTGCGCCTCGTCCTGCTCGCGGCCGCCCTCGGGGCCGCTCACGGCCTCGCCCGCGCGTTCGACGCCGCCCTGGGCACGGCGCTGCACACCTCGCTCGACGCGCCCGGGCTCGCGGGCGTTGCGCTGGGCCTCGTCGAAGCGCCGCTCGTCGCGGCGCTCACCGGGGCCGGCCTGGCGGCAGTCGCAGCGCTGGCGCTGGGTGGGCGTGGCGGGGCGGCCCCGCTCTTCGCGCTGCTGCTGCGGCCGCTGCTGAGCCTGCTGGCGCTCGCCTCGGTGACCCTCGATCCCGCCTATCCCTACGCCTTCACGCTGCCCGTCGCGCTGACCCAGGACCTCGCGCCGGCACAAGACGGCCTGGCCCTGGCGGTCGCGATGGCCGCGGTCGCCGGCGCCTGGCGGCTTCCGGCGCCGCGCGCACGCGACCTCTTCCTCGGTGCGTTCGTCGCCTACCTGCTGATCACCCCGGGCTGGGCCTGGCACTGGGACAACCACCCCGGCAACGAGCCGAAGACGCTGCGCATGGCGCTGGCGCTGGGCCACTTCGGCAGCCTCGACACCGAGCCGGTGAACGCGCCGATGGAGGAGCTCCCGGTCCAGTCGATCGTGGCGATGGCGTCCGAGGCGGCGGCGACGACGCTCTCCGAGAGCGCGCGGATGGCCGCGGCGCTGCTCGCAGGCGGGCCCCGCGCGCTCGGCGCCGACGCGATCCGCGCGACGCGCGAGGCGCGCCAGACGGTGCGCGGCAAGGAGGGCGGCGTCTTCCACGTGCTGGCGCCCGGCCCGTCGCTGCTGCTGGCGCCGACGTTGCGGATCGACCGTGCGATCAACGTGGCTCGCGGCACGCCGGGCCGGGTCGCCGTCTCGGTCGCCCTGTTCTGCGCGCTCGCCGCCGCCCTGGTCGCGGCGCTGTTCCTGCTCGTGCGCGACGCGACGCACCGGCCCGGACTCGCCGCGGCACTGGCCGCCTTCTTCGCGCTGGCGCCGCCGTACCTGTTCTATCCATACCAGTTCTACCCGGAGATGCTCGGCGCGCTGGGCCTCGCGCTGCTGTGGCGGTTCGTCGCCTTGGGCCGCGGCTGGAGCGGGGCCCCGCTGCTCGGCCACGCGCTGCTGCTCGCCTCGCTGCCGTGGCTGCACCAGAAGTTCCTGCCCGTGTGGGGCGTGCTGTGCCTGCACGCGGGAGTGGTCGCCGTGTGGCGCCTGGTGTCGCTGCGCGCGCTGGCGACGCTGGTGCTGCCGCAGGTGGCCTCGCTCTACCTGTTCCTGCTGTGGAACTTCGCGATCACCGGCAGCGCGCGCCCCGACGCCGTGTTCCTGGCCTGGGGCCCGGGCGGCGTCACCGGCGCCCGGGTCGGCGAAGGCCTCGCGGGCCTCGCCTTCGACCTGCGCTACGGCCTGCTGCCGTGGGCGCCCGTCTACCTGCTCGGCCTCGCCGCGCTGGCCTTGCCACGGCTCGGCCCGCTGCGCTTCGCCCTGCCTTCGGCCGCCGTCTACTACCTGACCGTCGCCGCCGCCGACAACTGGTCGGGAGCGGTGTGCATGCTCGGCCGCTACGCGATGCCCGTGACGCCGCTGCTGATCGCCGGGCTGGGCGTCGTCCTGGCCCGCGCGGGCGCGCGCCGCGGCCTGCTCGCGCTGGCTCTCGCCCTGTCGGCCTGGACCGCGCTGCTGGCGGTGCCGCTGCACCGCGATCCCCACGCCGCCAACGACTGCGCGCTGCTGGCCGCGAAGAGCGAGCTCGCGGACCCGGGGCTGCTGGTGCCGAACCTGTTCTTCCGCACGCCGGGTTCCGACGCGCCCGAACAGCGCTGGCGCACGGCCGGCTGGCTGCTGGCGCTGGCGCTGCTCGCCGCCTTCGCCGCCCGCGCGGCGTCCGGTCGCGGGCGGCTCGCCGATCGTCCGCTGGCGACCGGCGGCCTGCTGGTCGCGGGCCTGCTGGCCGCGGCGCTCGTCGCCGAGCGGGCCGGACCCTCGCGGCGCGCGCCCGCCTGGCGTGACGCGCTGGAGGCGCCCGGCGGAGCCACGGTCTTCACGGGCCCGGTCCACCAGCGCGTCGGGCGCACGATCGTGGTCGACCCCGGCGCGCGGGCGCTGCTGCTGCGCGCACGGGAGCCGCTGGCCGCATTCCGGGTGCTGGTGGCCCGGGCCAAGGCCCTGCGCGTGCCGGGACGGCCGCCGGTCCCGCTGCTCGCCGCCGGCGCGCCGCTCGACGCCCCCGTGCGCCTGCTCGCCGAGGTCGAAGGCCGGGGCGGCGCGCGCGAGTGGCTGTACGCGCTCGAACTCGACCTCGAGGGCGACGGGCCCGTCGAGATCCGCTTCGACGGCGGCCGGTCTGACGATCCGGTTCCGACGCCCGAGTGAATCCGGCGCGAACCGCCGACGAGGGCTACCGCGGGCGCGCGCTCGCGTGGAGCCGCTTCAGGAGCTGGATCTGCCCCGCGTGGTAGAGGTCGTGGCTGGCGATGCCGCGCAGCATGAAGGCGGTCGTGTGCTTCGAGCCCGGCGTTCGGCGGTCGAGCGTTGCCGGGTCGAGGGCCGCGACGATCGCCCGCAGCGCGCGGTGCTCGTCGGCCAGCAGCTTCAGGTCGAGCTTCCAGGCGGCCTCGTCCGCGACACCCTCGGGCCGGGCGAACCAGTTGGAGCCCTCGAGCGCGAACGAGCCGCGCTTCTCGCCCGTCAGCCGCCGCCGCACCGCGTACTTCCAGTAGGCGGCGTGCACGGCTTCCTCCCACGCGTTGTGGCGGCCCGGTGCCGGGCGCCAGGCGGCCTGCTCGGCGCTCATCCCGCGCAAGGCCCCGCGCAGGTTCGTGCCGTGCCAGGCTCGCCGCTCCCAGGCCTCGTCGATCAGCGCCAGCAGCTCCCCGAGCCGCGCCGCGTTCGCCCCGGACGTCCTGCCCCGTTGCGCCATTTCCGTCCCTCCGGTCCCCCGCGCAAAGATACGCCGGCATGAGCCGCCAAAGCCGACGGAACTTCCGTCCGGGCCGTTGCGTTCAAGGGGGACAGTGAGCGCCCTCGTCGAGTTCCGCGACCTGAACGTCTCCTACGGGGCCCTGAAGGCGCTCTCCGGCGTGTCCGGCGAGGTGCTGCCGGGGGCCACAGGGCTGCTCGGCCCCAACGGCGCGGGCAAGACCACGCTGCTCAAGACCCTGCTCGGGTTCCTGGTCCCGGACAGCGGGCAGATGCGGGCCTTCGACCTCGACCCCGGTGCGGTGCCGCTCGACGTCCGCCGCCGCATCGGCTACATGCCCGAGAACGACTGCCACGTCGCGGGCATGACGGCAGCGGCCTTCGTCGCCTACGCGGGCGAGCTGTCGGGGCTGCCGCGCGACGAGGCCGTCTCGCGCGCCCACGAGGTGCTCTACTACGTGGGCCTCGGCGAGTCGCGATACCGCCCGGTCGACACCTACTCGACCGGCATGAAGCAGCGCGCCAAGCTGGCCCAGGCGCTGGTCCACGACCCCGACCTGCTGCTGCTCGACGAGCCGACGAACGGCCTCGACCCGCAGGGCCGCGAGGAGATGCTGGAGCTGATCCGCGACGTGGCCCAGAAGCGCGGCATCAGCCTCGTGCTGTGCTCCCACCTGCTGCGCGACGTCGAGCGGGTCTGCGAGCGGGTGATCGTGTTCGACCGCGGCCGCGTCGCCGCCGCCGGGGCCATCGCCGAGCTGACCGGGCCCCGGCGCACGGCCTGGGAGGTGCGCGTCAAGGGCGACCTCGAGGCCTTCGGGCGCGCCCTCGCGGTCGAAGGCGGCGAGTTCCAGCCGGGCGACGACGGGCTGCGCGTGCTGCTGCCCGAGGGCGCCGGCGCGGAGCGGATCGTGCGCGCGGCGCGCGCCGCCGGCGTGCAGGTGCGGCGGCTGAAGGCGGCCGGCGAGACGCTCGAGGACGTGTTCCTGCGCGCGCTGGGGGCGGACCACTGATGCCGATCTACGACCAGCGCTACCGCCGCTACGAGGCACGCAACCCGCTGCGCGAGCTGCGCTTCTGGCCGATCACCCGCGAGGCGCTGAAGCTGGTGATCGCGCGCCGGGCGTTCCTGCTGCTGCTGCTCGTCGCCTGGGTCCCGTTCATCGCCCGCACGATCCAGGTCTACGTCGTGACCCGCTTCCCCGAGGCCGGGCGCGTGTTGCCCGTCGACGGGCGGCTGTTCGGCGAGTTCCTGTCCGGCCAGCTCGGCTTCGCGCTGCTCGTCTCGGTGTTCGGCGGCGCGGGCCTGATCGCCAACGACCTGCGCACCGGCGCCATCCTCGTCTACCTGTCGCGGCCCCTGACCCGCGTCGACTACATCCTGGGCAAGCTCTCCGCGCTGCTCTCGCTCAACCTGTTCGTCACCCTGGCCCCGGCGTTGATGCTGTGGATCGTCGCGGTCTCGCTGGCGCCCGAGCAGTTCGCGACGCTCAAGCTGCTGTGGCTGCCGCCGGCGATCGTGCTGCACGCGCTGGTGATCGGGCTGGCGATGGGGCTGATGGCGCTCGCGGTGTCGTCGCTGTCGAAGAGCGCGCGCGTCGCCGGCCTCGCCTTCGCCGGCCTCTTCATCGGCCTCGAGATCGCGCGCGGCGTGCTGCGCGGCATGTTCCGCACGCCGGAGACGGGGCTCGTCTCGCTGCAGGGCAACCTGCACGCGCTCGGCAACGCGCTGTTCGGCATCCAGCACCGCTTCTTCAACCAGCCGTGGCCGCTGGCGGCGCTGGCGCTGCTGGTGATGGCGGCCCTCAGCCTGTGGGTGCTGCGGGCGCGGGTGCGGGCGGTGGAGGTGGTGCAGTGAGCGGCGCCATCGAGTTCGCCCGCGCCTCCTGCTGGTACGGGCCGGTGATCGCGCTCAACGACGTCAGCGCGGCGATCGGCCCCGGCGTCACCGGCCTGCTCGGGCCGAACGGCGCCGGCAAGTCCACCTTCCTCAAGCTGGCGGCGGGGCAGCTCAAGCCGAGCCAGGGCGAGGTGACCGTGCTCGGCGCCCCGGCCTGGGGAGCCCCCGAGGTGTTCCACCGCGTGGGCCTGTGTCCCGAGCCCGACGCCTTCTGGGACGGCCTCAGCGGCTGGCAGTTCGTCACCTTCCTGCTGCGGCTGTCGGGCTTCGACGACGCCGAGGTGAAGCGGCGCGCGGAAGCGGCGCTGGCCGAGGTCGACCTGCTCGCCGCCAAGGACCGCCGCATCGGCGGCTACAGCAAGGGCATGCGCCAGCGCGTCAAGCTGGCGCAGGCGATCGCCCACGACCCGCAGGTGCTGCTGCTCGACGAGCCGCTGACCGGCATGGACCCGGTCAACCGCCACCGCGTCGTCGAGCTGGTCAAGCGCCTCGGCCGCGAGGGGCGCACGATCGTGATGTCGAGCCACGTCCTCTACGAGGTCGAGGCGATGACCCGCAACGTGCTGCTCGTGCACCAGGGCCGGATCCTGGCCGAAGGCGACGTGCGCGAGATCCGCGACCTGCTCGACGAGCACCCGCACGCCGCCAGCGTGCGCGCCCGCGACCCGCGCCGGGTGGCGCGCGCCGTGCTCGACCTGCCCGAGGTGGTCTCGGTGGAGTTCGGCGAAGGCGGCGAGAGCGTGGTCGTGCGGACCACCCGGCCCGACGCGTTCTACACCGCGCTGACGGAGGTCGCCGAGGAGGCCGGGGTGCACGAGGTGTTCTCGCCCGACGAAGATCTCGAGTCGGTCTTCAAGTACCTGCTGGCCCGCCGCGGGGGAGCGCGATGAGCGCCGAGGCGAAGCCGCTGCCGCCGCCGGTGCCCTTCCTGCGCGCGGCGAAGGCCGTGTTCGACCTCTCGCTCGAGGAGATGGTCTGGAGCCGCAAGAGCCTGGTGATGGCCGGCCTGCTGCTGCTGCCCGTCGCGCTCGCCCTGCTGTTCCGCCTGGTCGCCGACCTGAAGCACGCGCCCGCCGGCATCGACCTCTACGGCCTCGTCGTCGCGATGTACTACCTGCGCAACGCGCTGCCGCTGGCGTCGCTGTTCTTCGCCACCGCGCTGATCGCGGACGAGGTCGAGGGCCGCACCATCACCTACCTGCTCTCGCGTCCCGTCAGCCGGGCCTCGATCCTGTGCGGAAAGTTCGCCGCCTACGTCGTCACCGGCCTCACCCTCACCTTGCCGGGCATCGTCGCCAGCTTCTTCCTGCTGGTTCCGATCCGCGGCTTCGCCGGGCTCGCCGCCTTCGTGCCCGACCTGCTGCGTGACCTCGGGGTCGCGGCGCTGGCGCTGTGCGCGTACGGCGCGCTCTTCGCGCTGCTCGGCGTGCTGCTCAAGCGACCGACGATTCCCGGCCTCGTGTTCCTGATCGGCTGGGAGTCGCTCGCCAACCTGCCCGGCTGGCTGCCGCGCTACACCGTGACCGCCTGGGTGCGCTCGCTCGTCCGCCATCGCCCCGTCGACGAGGGGCTCGCCGAACTGTTCCAGACCACGCTCCCGACGGGCGAGGCCATCGCCGTCCTGGTCGCGATCACGATTCTTGGCCTGGCCGGGGCCTACGGGATCTTTTCGCGGAAGCAGTTCGTACTCGATCAGTAAGGAAGGTCTTATGACTCGCAGCCGTCTCGTCGTGACCGCATCTTTTGCGGCCGTGGGCCTGGGCGTGGCCGTCGCCCTCGGCGCGCTGGTGCTCGACCCCGCCCGCGCCGCCGTCGGGCCGATGCCGGGCGAAGGCCTGGCGCTGCCCTCGGGCACCCGCTTCGTCGTGGGCATCGACGTCGCCCGCTTCACGTCCAGCCCGATGTACCAGAAGCACGCCGCCAAGGCCGATCTGACGCCGGAGGCGTTCGCCGAGCTCGAGGAGAAGACCGGCCTGCGGCCCGACCGCGACATCGACCAGATCCTGATCGCCGGCGCCCCGCCGGCAGCCGACGGCCCGGCGCGCGGTGCCGTGCTCGTCTTCGGCCGCTTCGATCGCTACAAGCTGAGCCGCGCGATCGAGGCCGATGGCGAGAAGAAGAACGTCTCGTGGAAGACCGTCGACGGCTACACCGTCTACGTCTTCGGCGAGGGGCGGGCCAAGGGCCGGCCCGGCGCGCTCGCTTTCCTCGACGACGACACCCTCGTGCTGGGGCCGCAGGCCACGGTCGAGGAGGTGATCGCCAACCGCAACGGCGGCGGCAAGGGCCTCGCAGAGAACGCCGAGCTGGTGCGCCTGCTGGGCACAGTCCGCCCCGGCTCGACGTTCTGGATGGTCGGCGACCAGACCCTGCTCTCCCGGATGCCGAACAACGTGCCGTCGCCGATGGGCGGCGGCCAGATGTCGCTGCCGGCGCTGAAGAGCCTGGTCGTGACAGGCGACCTCGATCCCGAGATGGCGTTGCACGCGACCGGCGAGGCCCGCGACGAGGCGGCCGCCCGCCAGCTCGCGGACGTCGTGCGCGGGATGACCGCGCTGATCCAGCTCCAGGGCGGCCAGAACCCCGCGCTGCAGTCGCTGGCCACCGCGTTCTCGGTGAACCACGAGGGCGCCAAGGTGCACGTCAACGCCCGCCTGCCCTACGAGCTGCTCGACCAGTTGAAGGCGATGGGGGCGCAGCGCAAGGCCGCGCCTCCGGCCGAACCGATCCAGTAGGCACGGGATCGGGCCGTGAGCGGGGACGGCGCCCACGTGGGCCGTCCCCGTCGTCGTCTGCGGGGACTTCGACGGGCGCTTCGGGCTAGCATCGCGGTGCATTCCCCCGAGGGCGCCGAGCGTGGGCCAGGTTCTCAAGCAGCGCTACGAACTGCTGCACGAACTCGGGCGTGGTGCGTTCGCGGTCACCCACCTCGCGCTCGACCTCGCCACCGGACAGAAGTGCGTCGCCAAGCTGCTCTCCTTCACCCGCGAGCAGAGCCCGCGCGCGCTCGAGTTGTTCGAACGCGAGGCGCGGGTGCTCGCCCACCTCCGCCATCCGCGTATCCCGCGCTTCGTCGAGTTCTTCACGGAAGAGACGGCCGACGACGTCGTGGCCGTGCTCGTCCAGCAGCACCTGGAAGGCACGGACCTCGCCCGGCGGGTGCGGGAAGCCCGGCCGTGCAGCGAAGCCGAAGCGGTCGCGATCGGCCGCGAGGTCGCGTCGATCCTGGAGCACCTGCACGCCTTCCAGCCGCCGATCCTGCACCGTGACGTCAAGCCCTCGAACGTGCTCCTGGCGCCGGACGGCAGCGCATGGCTGATCGACTTCGGCGCGGTACGCGACACGCTGCTCCACGACCCGCTGCTCGTCCCGGGCGGCCCGACCGTGGTCGGCACGTTCGGCTACATGCCGCCCGAGCAGTTCCACGGGGAGGCCGAGCCCGCGTCCGACGTCTACGGTCTGGCAGCCACGCTGGCTTACGCGCTGTCGGGCCTCGAGCCGTGGGAACTCGACAAGCAGGAGATGAGGCCGGTGTTGCGCTCGCGCATCCCGGCCTCGGAGCCGCTGCTGCGCGTCCTGGAGCGAGCGCTCGAGCCCGATCCCCGGCACCGCTTCGCTTCGGCGCGGGCGTTTCGCGAGGCCCTGGAGGCCGTGGCCGCTCGCCCCGCCCCGCTGGCCGTGCGTCCCGCCGTGCGCGGCGTCGCGGTGATCGTGCTCGCCTGGACGGCGGCCGCGTGGCTGATCACGCGCCCGCAGGACCCGGCTGCTCGCGTGCGGCCCCCACTGTCCCCGGCGGCGCAGCGGGCCGTCACGGGTCACGACATGGCGCGCGCCTCCGCCCCGGAGCCGGCACTCCGTCCTTCGGTGCCGTGGCCACTCGTGGCCCACGACGAGGCAGGCGAGCCCTTGCCACCCGGTGTCGTGCGCCGGCTCGGGACGCGCCGGCTCCGCCACGGCGGTCCCGTGCGTGCGGTCGTGCTCACGCCTGACGGACGTACCGTGATCTCCGGCGGAGCGGACGGCATCCTGTCGCTGTGGGACGCCGCGACCGGCGTCCAGCGACAGGCCCTCGCGGCGTACGCCCCGATCGTCGACCTGGCCGTGTCGGAGGACGGGCGGCGCCTCGGCGCCGGGCTGGCAGACGCGACCGCGCGGGTGTTCGCGCTGCCGAGCGGCCAGCCGCTCGCCCGCCTCCATCTCTCCCCTGACGAGGGGACGCACCGGCTGGCGGTCGCGTTCGCGAGTGGCGATCGGGTGGCGACGGCGACACCGCGGGGGGCGCTCGACTTCTGGAGTCTCTCGCGCGCCGAGGCCCACCTGCGACAGGTCACCGCGTGTGCGGCGACGCCGTGGGCCCTGGATCGGAAGGCCGGTGGCTTCGAACTCGGCTGCGGCCGCGATCACCTGACGATCGATCCGGTGACGGGCGTGGTCCAGGCGCGCGTCGCGTTGGACCGTACCGGTGACTTTCTGGTGCGGCAGCGCGGCGGTGGCTGGTGGGGTTCTTCGGGGACGGAGGCCTGGCGCCTGGACGCGTCCGGCCGCGCGACGGAGACGTCGTTCCGGCTGCACTCGAACGCCTCGGCACTGGCGGTGTCCGCCGACGGCCGCGTCGGGGCGCTGGGTCTGGCGGACGGCACGAGGGTCGTCTTCGATGCCGTTCGGGGGGCGCAGCAGAGGATGCTCGAGGGCCACGTCGGTGCCGTGCTGGCCGTCGCGCTGTCGGCCGACGGGCGCCTGCTCGCGAGCGGGGGTGAGGATCACACGGTGCGGGTGGCCGACCTCGTGGCCGGCACGGAGGTCGAGAGTCCCGGGCTGCGTCACGCGGTGGAGGCGCTGGCCTTCTCCGCTTCCGGCGGGTCGCTGTTCTCGGGCAGCGCCGAGGGCCAGTTCGTGGAGTGGGGGATCGACGGCCGGCCTCGGGAGCAGCACTCGGTGGGCGGCGCCGTTCGCGTCGTCGCCCCCCTCGACCGCTCGCGAACGCTGGTCGGCGAGCGCTCCGGCGTGGGTCGAAACGAGCACCCGGATCGGCTGGCCCGTCTCCGGGTCTTCGCGGGCTTCGCTGCGGTGCGCGAGATCGCGCTGCCGGCGAACGCCTCGGGGTACGCGATCGCCGCGCCGGCCGCGCGGCTGGCGACGGCGACGGCGACCCACGTCCACACCTACTCACTGGCGGATGCGGATGACCGTCACGCGTCCTGGGCCACGCCGGCCCCCGAGCGTCCGGTCGCGTTCTCTCCCGATGGCCGGGTGCTGGCGACCGCGCGCGACGAGGGCAACTTCGAGGTCTCGCTCGTCCTGCGCGACGCGGACTCCGGCCGCCAACTCGGGCGCTCGGCGATGGGGCGCGGCGGGCCCGGGATCGTGCCGTGCCGGGGCGCGGACGGCTCCTTCCTGCTGGCCGGCGGGTCGTTGTACCGGGTGGCGAGCGCGCCGCAGCCGCGCATCCACTACGCCGGCGTGGTCGGTGGAGCCGGGGACTGCGCCGTTTCGCCCGACGGCAAGCAGGTGGCGACGATCGCCGTCGACCGCATCCAGTGGCACGCCGTGCGCCTGGAGGACTCCCGCCGCGGCCGGGAGATGTGGCGCCAGGCGTGGCTGCACGGGCACCGTGGCCGCGTCACCGCCCTCGCGTTCTCACCCGACGGCCGCCTGCTGGCCTCGGGCGGCTTCGACACCCGGATCCTGGTGTGGGACCTGAAGGCCATCGCGGACGAGTTGGGCGACGAACGACCCGTGGCCGCTCCGCTGTGGCCCCCGCTGACCGGGCCGCCCTCCGCAGCCGGAGTCACGATCGATTTCGACGGGCCGGAGAAGGGCGTGACGCCCTGGCACGCGCGGCCTTCGAGCGGGGTCCCGGCGCCGGTCCTGCGTGGGCGCGCCCTCGACACGCGTGCGCCGCGGGTCTACCCCGAAGCACGCGACGTGCGACTCGGCGACGCGTGGTCGATCACTGCGACGTTCCGTTTGCCCGCCGTGGCGTTCCCGTTGCCGCCCTTCCTCTCCTTGCTGCGCTCGGAGGCCCTGTTCCTCTACCTGCAGGAGGGTGCGGCGCGTCTCGTGCTGGGCTTCCTGAACCAGGGCGGTCACGCCGGGCAGGACCTCACGCCCTGGACCGGGTCGCTGAAGCCGGAGCACGACTACCACCTCGCGGTGAACTACGACCGCACCCGGGGCCGGGCGACGATCTGCGTCGATGCCGCCTGCGCCCCGGGACCCGCGAGTCCCCACCTCGCCGACCGCCTCGGCGAGCTGACCCTGGGCGACCGCGACCCGAAGGGGCACGCGTTCGCGCTGCTCGACGACGTGCGGATCCTGGCCCGGGAACTGACCGACGCCGAGATCGCCCGCGCGGCCGGCCGTGCCGCGATCCGCGCTCGCGACGCCGAGGCGCGGCCGTGAACGGGCCGCGCCTGCGCAAGCGCTACGAGCTGGTGCGCGAACTCGGCCGCAGCCCGGCCTGCGTGACCCACCTCGCCCACGACCACGAGCGCGACCGCCCCTGCGTCGTCAAGGTCCTCTCGCTGCAGCGCGCGAGCCACGCCAAGGAGCAGGAGCTGTTCGAGCGCGAAGCCGCGGTGCTGGCGCGCCTGGATCACCCGCGCATCCCGCGCTTCCTGGACTACTTCAGCGAAGAGGCGGGCGACGACCTGCGGATCGTGCTGGTCCAGCAACACGTCGCCGGCACCGACCTCGCCCGTCTGGTCCGGAGCGGCCGCCTGTTCACGGAGGCTGACGTGGTTCGGCTGGGCATCGAACTGTGCCGCGTCCTCGAGTACCTGCACGCCCTGCAGCCGCCGGTGCTTCACCGCGACATCAAGCCGTCGAACGTGCTGCTCGACGACCAGGGGGCGCCCTGGCTCGTCGACTTCGGCGCGGTGCGCGACACGTTGCGGCGCGACCGCGACCCCCTGCTGGCGCCCGGCGGGCCGACCGTCGTCGGCACCTTCGGCTACATGCCGCTCGAACAGGCGCAAGGGCTGGCCGTGGCGGCGTCGGACGTCTCCGCGCTGGCGGCCACGCTGGTCTTCGTCCTGGCGAGGCGCGAGCCCTGGGAGCTGGGCAAGCGCGGGATCGCCCTCGACTTGCGGGCCCTCGCCGTGTCACCCCGGCTGCGCGCGGCGCTGGAGCGGGCGCTCGAGCCGGACTGGCGCCGGCGCACCGCGAGCGCACGGGCCCTGCGCGAGCAGCTCGAGGCCGTGGCGCGCCCCGAGCCGAGCCGGGCGGGCGCCGTCGCCGCGGCCGCGTTGACCGCGGGGGTGCTCGCTGCAGCCCTGTTCGTGGCGCGAAGCCCGACGCGCGACGCCGCACCACCCGTCGCGCCGCCGACGGCCCCTGCCCGAGCGCAGGTCCCGACTGCCGCCCTCCAGCTCGGTGTGCCCGCCTTCCGCCATGGAGGCCCGGTGCGGGCCGTCGCGTTCGTGGCCGGCGGGCTCGTGAGCGGCGGCGACGACGCGACGGTGAGCCTGTGGGACCTGCCCGGCGGCAACGAACGCTGGCGCGTGTCGACCGCCGACGGAGTGCGGGCGCTGGCGGCGTCCGGCGATCGCATCGCCGTCGCCTCGGGCGCTCACGTCCCGCTGCGGTTGCTCGACACCTCCGGTCGCACGGTCGCGCGGCTCGCCGTCCCCGCCGAGCTTCCGCATCACGTCCCGCGCTTCGCCCTGGCCTTCGCCGCCGACGGCTCGACCCTCGTCTCGTCCACCGGCTCGGGGCGAGTCGACCTCTGGAGCGCGACCGACGGCGCCCACCGCGCGACCGTTCGCCCCTGCGGCGAGACCGCGGCGATGCCCCTGGCCGCCTTGCCCGGCGGCGGCTTCGTCGTCTCCTGCGAGGGCCGCGCGCTGGTCGCCCTCGACGACGGGCTGCGGGGGCGCCGCCGAGTGGAGAGGTCTCACCCGGCGACCGCCCTGGTGCCGCTGAGGCAGGACCTCGTGGGCCTCGTCTCACGGCAGGGCGGGGTCACGCTGTTCGACCTCGAGCGTGCAGTCCCGCGCACCGATCACCCTTCCACCTACGCTCACGAGGGCGTCGAGAGCGCGACGCTCTCGGCCGATCGCCGACTCCTGGCGCTCGGGCTGGGCAATGGGGCGGCCGTCGTGGTCGACCTCGCCAGCGGCCAGCGCGTCCACGCCTTCGAGGGCCTCGGGTCCGCCGTGTTGGACGTGGCGTTCTCGGCCGACGGGCGCCAGCTCGCCGCCGCGCTTTTCGACCACCGGGCGAGCGTGTTCAGCCTCGAGGGAGGCAGCGTGAAGGCGAGCCATGGCCCGCCGATCGCCGCGCCTGGCGCGATCAGCGCGCTGGCCTTCGCGGCCGACGGACACCTCTTCGCGGCCTCCAGCGCGGGCCAGCTGCGAGAGTGGCGGCCGGGTGGCGGGCTCGCGGGGCAGCGCAACCTCGCCGGCTCGGTGTCCGACCTGATGACCCTCGAGGGCAACCGCCTGCTGGCGGTGATCGGCGACAGGTCCTTTCACGCCGAGGAGCGCAAGCGCCGGCTCGTCGTCCAGGACCGCTCCGGCGCGCCCGCTCGCGAGGTCGTGCTGCCGGCCGCCACCCGCGGGCTCGTGCTCGACCCGGGCCGGGTCATCACGGGAGGCCCGGGCCGGCTCGACTTGTGGGGCCTGGCGGGCGAGCCACGGGTGTCGTGGCCACTCGCGGGGGCGAGCGAATGGCCGCTGGCCATCGCCACCGACGGCGGCGCACTGGTGACCCTGAGGGATGCCGAGCGTGGCGGTCGCCCGACGCTGGTGCTGCGCGAGGGCCGCGGTGGGCAGGAGCTGGCGCGCCTCTCGAGTCGCGGCGGTGGCGCGGCCCCACGGCCCTGCAGCGGCGGCCGCCACGACCACCTGATCTTCGAAGGTCGCCTGATGCGGGTCGTGGGCGGCCCGCGCCCCGACCTCGTCGAACGGGGTGCGGTCTCCGGAGATGCGTGCTCGGTGTCGCCCGACGGCCGCCTGCTGGCGGTGCGCGAGCGGTCGTGGGCGAACGACGAGTCCGCTTCCCGGGTGCTGGTGCTGGCCGTGCCTGAACCGCCGAGCCCCGGGCAGTCGCTGAAGGTGCTCGCGGCCCTGACCGGGCATCGCGGCCCGGTCACGGCCCTCGCGTTTTCGGCCGACGGGAGAAGACTGGCCACCGGCGGGGCCGACGGCACGGTGCTCGACTGGGAAATCGAAACGGCGCTGAAGGCGAGCACGGAGCCGCGACCCGAAGCGGAAGCGCCCTGGGAGTTCGGCCTCGACGACGGCGGGTTGGTCACCGCTCCCGGCGCGGCGCTCGAGGTGATCGCTGGGGTCGACGGTCGCGCCCTCGCCGTCGGCTCGCCACTGCGGCTCGAGGGTGCGACTCCGGGTTCGCGGGAGTGGACGTTCGCCGGCTGGTTCGCCGTCCTCGAGCGCTCGCCGTCGGCGGTGCCGCAGCGTCTCTTCGGCTCTCGCGGCGCGTCGCTCGAGGTGGCGGCGAACGCCTCCCCGAGCCTGGTCCTCGGCCTGGAAGGAGGCGCGAGCGCCCACGTCTCGCTGCACCCGTGGACCGGACCGTGGACGCCGGGCACGTGGCATCACGTCGCGATCGTCCAGGGCGCGCGAGGGACTCGGATCTGCGTCGACGCGATCTGTGGCGAAGCGCCGCCGCTCGGGGCACGAGCCGCCGGGCAGTTCGAGCCACTCGAGCTGGGACCGCGGCCGGGGCAGGACCCGGGCCGGGTCGCCGTCGACGCGCTGCGGATCCACGCGCGCGCGCTCGGCGACGCCGAGCTCGCGGCCGAGGCGCGCACGACCCACGTGCGGCCGCTGTCCACGCCGACGCCGCTGCCGCAGCGCGCGGCGGCGGCCCTGGAGGCCACGCCCGAGCCGATCGTGCCCGCCGACGCCAGCCGCCTCGTCTCCCGCGAGGTGCAGCCCGACTTCGAGGTGTTGCGGTTCACCGGGCCGATGGCGGCGCTCGAGCTGTTCGACATCGAGGTCGGGGGTGGCCGGGTCTGGGTCGCCACCTCCCGCGGGCTGCTCGAGCACGACCCCGCCCGCGGGATGTGGCGCCTGCACGGCCGCGCGGCGGGGTTGCCGGGAGAGCGCCTGACTCAGATCGCCTGGGTCGCCGGGCGGGTCGTGGTCGCGGCCAGCGAGGTGACCCGTCCCGGCGTCGCCGAGCTGCGCGGCATCCACGCGTTCGACCCCACGGTCGACCGCTTCTCGCCGCTCGAGATCGGGTCGCCGGGCGTGTGGGAGCTCTCGGGCGAAGGCGACAGCCTGTGGATCGGCCGCGGCAGCGGCGCCGAGGCGCGCGCACTCGCTCCGCTCGGCAAGCCGTTGCTCGAGGCCAGTCCCGTGCGCAGCTTCACGCGGGCGGCCGGACAACTGCAGCATCAGGACGTGTACCGCATCCTCGTGCGCCCCGAGTCCGTGTGGTTCACCTCGATGGGCGAGTTCGTGCGCGATGCGGACGGGAAGGACGGGGCTTTCGTCGGCGGCGGGTTGGCGATGTGGGACCGCGCCGCGGATCGCTTCCACCGTTGGGGCGTGGAGGCGGGCCTGGCCGACGGCTACGGTGCGGCGATCGCCGCGGACGAGCGCGAGGCGTGGCTCACCCATTTCCGGGACGAACGAGGCGTGAGCCGGCTGGACCGCGCCAGCGGGCGGTGGCAGGCGTTCCACCAGTCCTCGAATGGCGAACGGCTCGGCGGGATCGCGATCGCGCTCACGCCGCGCCACGCCTGGATCGGCAGCCAACGGGGCCTGCTGCGCGTGGACCGCGACACGATGGCGGCCCGGCGCTACGGCGAGGGCCTGCCCGGCCACATCCTGTACGGGATTGCCGAAGGCTTCGGCGCTCTGTGGGTGACGGTCTACGGCACCTCCAGCCGCGGCGCCGAAGGCTGGCGCACGCAGGCCGGGCTGGTCCGCATCCCGCTCGCACGCTGAGGGCGCCCGGCGGGAGTACACTGGGCGCGCCATGACGGCGACCGTCGAGCTGGCGGCGCGCTTCGCTTCGGCCCTCGGGCTCGGGCTGCTGCTCGGCCTCGAGCGGGAGCGCGGCCAGCGCCCCGACGAGGAGCCGGTGGCGGGCGTGCGGACCTTCGCGCTGGTCGCCCTGCTGGGCGCGACGGCTGCGCACCTCCACCTCGCGGCAGGACTGACCGCGCTGCTGCTGGCGGCTTTCGCCGCGGTCGCGGCGCTGGCGGTGGTCTCGTACTACGTGACCGCGCGCCACGGCGACGTCGGGGCCACCACCGAGGTCACGGTGCTGATGACGTTCTTCGTCGGCACCCTGTGCGGCCTGGGCCGGCTGGGGCTGGCGACGGCGCTGACGGTGACGGCGCTGCTGCTGCTGTCGAGCAAGGGCGTCACCCACCGCATCGTGGGCCGCGTCGAGCCGGCCGACGTGGAGGCCACGCTCAAGTTCGCGATCATCACGGCGATCGTGCTGCCGCTGCTGCCCGACCGGAACTTCGGGCCGCCGCCGCTCGACGTGCTGAACCCGTACAAGGTCTGGCTGATGGTCGTGCTGATCTCCGGCCTCAACTTCGCGAGCTACGTGCTCGTCAAGGTGGTGGGCCAGGAGCACGGCATCGGCCTCACCGGGGTGCTCGGCGGCCTGGTGTCGAGCACCGCGGTGACGCTCGGCTTCTCGCAGCGCAGCCGCTCCGAGCCCGCGCTCGCGCCCACCTTCACGCTCGGCATCCTGGTCGCCTGGACCGTGATGTTCTTCCGGGTGCTGATCGTGGTCGCGCTGATCGCTCCGCCGCTGGCGCGCCGCCTGGCGCCGGGCGTGCTGCTGCTCGGCGTCGTCAACCTGGCCGCCTGCGCGTGGCTGTGGACGCGGCGGGCGGGCGGGGGAGCCAGCACCGTGCGCTCGGGCAGCAACCCGTTCGAGCTGGGCGAGGCCATCAAGTTCGGCGCCATCTTCGGCCTCGTCACCGTGGTCGCCAAGGCCGCGCAGCTCTACTTCGGAAACGCGGGCCTCTACCTCGCCGGCGCCGTCGCCGGCCTCACCGACGTCGACGCCATCGCGCTGTCGATGGCGGCGCTGGCGCAGTCGGATCCGGGCCAGCTCGGCCCCGCCGCGCTGACGATCCTGATCGCGCTGGTCGCCAACACCGTGGTCAAGGCCGGCATGGCGCTGACCCTGGGCGCGCACGAGCTGCGGCGGCCGATGCTCGCCTCGACCGCCGCCCTGCTGCTGGCGGCCGCCGCGGCCGCCTTCCTGCTGCTCGCCTGACGCGGCTCAGAAGTACAGCTCGTACTCCTGGGGCGTCGGCGCGTTGTACACGTAGGCGGCCTCTTCGCGCTTGATCTTCGTCCACAGGTCCAGCAGCGCCGGCGGGAAGGCCGGCAGCAGGTACTCGCGGTCGCTCTCCAGGCCGTCGAGCACGCGGTCGAGGCTCAGCGGGAAGCTGCGCGCGCCTTCCGCCCGGTCGAAGCCGAGGGCCACCGGGTCGGCGCCGCGGCCGATGCCGTCGAGGCCGGCCAGCGCCATCGCCGAGAGCATGTAGTAGGTGTTCGCGGTGGCGTCGCCGGTGCGGTACTCGATGCGCACGTCTTCGCCCCTGGCGTAGCCCGGCACGCGCACGGCCGCCGCGCGGCTGGCCATCGCGAAGGTGGCGTTGACCGGAGCCTCGTAGCCCGGCACCAGCCGCTTGTAGGAGTTGGTCGAGGGATTGGTGAGCGCCAGCAGCGAGCCGGTCAGCGAGTGTTCCAGCAGGCCGGCCGTGTAGTGCAGGGCCAGCGGGCTCAGGCCGAAGAGGGCGTCGCCGTGGAACAGCGAGCGCCCGCCCTTCTCGAGGTACTGGTGGACGTGCATGCCGTTGCCCGCGGCCTTGTAGATCGGCTTCGGCATGAAGGTCACGAAGGCGCCCAGCTCGCCCGCCACGGACCGGATGATCCACTTCGCCAGGGTGACCGCGTCGGCGGCCTCCAGCAGCGGCATGAAGTCGAGCTCGATCTCGAGCTGGGCGGCGCCGACCTCGTGGTGGTGGTACTTGACGGGGATGCCGATCGCTCCCATCTGGGCGACCACCTGGTTGCGCAGCGTGAAGTAGCGGTCCTCCGGCATCAGCCGGTGGTAGCCCTTGTGGATGCCGAAGCGCGGCTGGTCGTAGAAGTGCTCGCCGATGCCCTCGGGGCTCTCCAGCTTGTAGTACGAGTGCGCGAAGTCGGTCGCGTAGGCGACGTGCTGGAAGACGTAGAACTCCAGCTCGACCAGCATCTTCGCGCCGTCGGCCACGCCCCGCTCGGCGAGCGCCTGCAGTGCCCGGCGGGCGACCGCGCGCGGATACTGGGCGAACGGCTCGCCTTCCGTGGAGCGCACGTCGCACAGGCAGTGCAGGATCCGCTGGCCGCCCTCTTCGGACACGAAGGCCCGCTTCAGGTCGGGGATCGCGACCATGTCCGAGCTGGTGACGCGGGCGAAGCCGAAGTTGGAGGCGTCGAAGCCGACGCCTTCCGCGAACAGCTTCGGGCCGACGTAGCCGCGCGGCAGGGTGACGTGGCGCAGGCCGCCGTAGATGTCGAGCACGAGCAGGTCGAGGAAATCGATCGCGGACAGGTCGCCGCCGTGGGGCTTGAGGTTCATGATGGGCCTCGATTCGGGGTGGGAGTCGGGTTGGCGAGGACGGCCGCGCCGCCGGCCCTAGATGGAGCCGGACATCACGCGGTCGGCGTAGTCGATCACCTCGCGGACGTAGGTGCGCTTCTCCAGGTACGTGCCCGGGTAGAAGCTGCGCTTGAAGCCGTAGATCAGGATGTCGCGAACCTCGCGCTCGGTGAGGTCGAAGGCCTCGACCGCGCGCGCGATCTCGCGGGAGACGGTGGTGTCGGAGACCAGGCGGTTGTCGGTGCAGAACGTCGTCGACAGCCGCCGCTTGCGCATCTCGCCGAACGGGTGCTTGCTCAGGTCGCCCGCCAGCTCGGGCACCGTCTGCTGGTTCGAGGTCAGGCACACCTCGATCGTGATGCGCTTGTCGGCGATGTACTGGGCCAGCGACTCGACGTAGGCCTTGCGGTCCTCGATCCGCGGGTCCTGGATGCGGCTCTCGTCGAACAGCCAGGTGCCGTGGCCGACGCGGTCGGCGTGCAGGTCGCCGATCGCCTGGAAGATCGACTCCGGGCCGTAGTCCTCGCCGGCGTGCACGGTCTTGCCGAGGAAGTTCTCGTGGGCGACCTGGTAGGCGACGTGGTGCTCGTCGGCGGGGTAGCCCTTCTCCTGGCCGGCGAGGTCGAGGCCGACGACCAGCAGCCCCTCGTCGTGGCGCAGGCGGGCGGCGGCCCGCGCCACCTCCATGCTGGCCGCGGCATAGATCTCGTGGATCGGCGCCTCCGGCATGGCGTCGAAGAAGCGCTTGTAGCCCGGCGAGAACTCGCCCGTGAAGAACCGCATCGCGCACAGGATCATGCCGGCCGCGAAGCGCGGCTCGTGGCCGCCCGCGACCTCGGGCCGGGCGTTGAAGGCCGCCGTCGCCCGCCGCAGGCCGCGGTCGACGGCGCGCACGACGTCGGAGAGCTCGAGCCCGGGCCGCACGTGGAGCTGCGGCGCGAAACGCACCTCGACGTAGCGGACGCCTTCAGCCTGGCAGTCCTCGCACAGCTCGAACGCCGCCCGTTCCAGGGCCTCGACGTCCGACAGCGCCGCGACCGTGTAGGAGAAGCCCGCCAGGTACTCGGCGAGGTTCGCGTACTGGGGACGGAACACCAGCTCGCGCAGCCCCTCCTCGGTGTCCGAGGGCAGCGACACGCGGCGCTCGCGGCACATCTCGATCAGCGACGGCAGGCGGAGCGAGCCGTCCAGGTGGCAGTGCAGGTCGGTCTTGGGCAGGCGGCGGATGATGTCGGCTTTCATGGACCTATTGTGGCCTCGGTGCGCGATCAGGCGGAGACGGGCTGGAAGCGGGCGGTGAAGTGGCGGAGGAACTTCGGGGCCTCGACGATGCGGTAGCCGCGCAGCTCCTGGCGGCGCTCGGCGACGTGGATCACGACCTCGGCCACGAAGTCCACGTGGGACTGGGTGTAGACGCGGCGCGGGATCGCCAGCCGGACCAGGTCCATCGGGCCCGGAGCCTCGCTGCCGTCGGGGCGGGCGCCGAACATCACGGTGCCGATCTCGACGCCCCGCACGCCGCCCTCCAGGTACAGCGCGTTGACGACGGCGATGCCGGGGTACTGCAGCGGCGGCACCTGGGGCAGCAGGGCGCGGGCGTCGAGGTACACCGCGTGGCCGCCGGCAGGGCGCAGGATCGGCACCCCGGCCGCGACGAGCTTCTCGGCCAGGTACTCGATCGAGCGGATGCGGTAACGCAGGTAGGGCTCCTCGACGACCTCCTCCAGGCCCCGCGCGATCGCCTCCAGGTCGTAGCCGGCGAGGCCGCCGTAGGTGGGGAAGCCCTCGGTCAGGATCAGCAGGTTGCGGCACGACTCGGTCCAGCCGTCGTCGTTCATCGCCAGGAAGCCGCCGATGTTGGCGAGGCCGTCCTTCTTGGCCGACATCGTGCACCCGTCGGCCAGCGAGAACATCTCCTGGGCGATCTGCTTCGGCGTGCGGTGGCCCTGCCCGGCCTCGCGCCGCTTGATGAAGTAGGCGTTCTCGGCGAAGCGGCAGGCGTCGAGGAAGAACGGCTTCTTGTACCTGTCGCACAGCCGGCGCACGCCGCGCAGGTTCTCGAGCGACACGGGCTGGCCGCCGCCCGTGTTGTTGGTGACGGTGACCATCACCAGCGGGACCCGCTCGCCGTCCTTCTGCAGCGTCTCCTCGAGGGCCGCGAGGTCGATGTTGCCCTTGAAGGGGTGCTCGAGCGCAGGCACCCGGCCCTCGGGGATGACCAGGTCGCGGGCCTCGCACCGCTCGACCTCGACGTTGGCGCGGGTGGTGTCGAAGTGGTTGTTGTTGGGCACCACCATGCCGGGCTCGAGGATCGAGTGGAACAGGATGCGCTCCGCTGCCCGGCCCTGGTGGGTGGGGATCACGTGCTTGAATCCCGTCAGCTCCTTCACCACGTCGCGGAAGCGGTAGTAGGAGCGGCTGCCGGCGTAGCTCTCGTCGCCCTGCATCAGCGCGCCCCACTGGGCGGCCGACATGGCGCCGGTGCCGGAGTCGGTCAGCAGGTCGACGAGCACGTCCTCGGCGTGCAGACGGAACACGTTGTAGCCGGCCTCGCGCAGCGCCTGCTCGCGCTCCTCGCGGCGGGTGAACTTGATCGCCTCGACCGACTTGACCCGGAACGGCTCGATGATGGTCTTGAAGTGTTCCAAGCTGACCTCGCGGAGAAAGGGTCTACTCGCCCAGCGTCGCCTTCAGCCGGGAGATCCGGGCGTTCACGTCGGCGAGCGAGAGGCTGCGGAAGCGTTCGGGGAGGAACCGGGTGTCCGTGCACTCCTTCACGGCCAGCAGGTCCATCAGCTCCAGCCGTTCGACGTGGGCGGAGCTGCGGAAGTCGGCGATCGCCGCCTCGATGCACGAGCGCAGGCCGGGTGGCGGCGGCCCGCCGCGCTCGGCCGCGTCGAGGCCCGCCTCGTGGGCGCGCAGCGCGCGCACCAGCAGGCCCTCCATCTCGTTTCCGCCGATCTGGTCGTCGTCCGGCAGCATCGGCAGGTCGGCCGGCGCGATGTCGAGCTTGAGCTTGCGGGCCATCGCGGCAAACAGCGCGGCGCGACCCGCGGCGTCGCCGGGCGGGAACAGCGGGATGTGCACGTCGAGACGGCCCTGGCGCTTCAAGTCCACCTCGACCAGGTCCGGCCGCGAGGTGGCGAAGATCCAGACGATCTTGCCGCGGTTGCGGGTGTCGGACATCTCCTTGGCCAGCATCGCGTAGATGCGGCCGGAGAGGCCGGAGTCGCCGTCGCCGCCGCCGCGCTTGCCCGTCGCCTGGTCGGCCTCGTCGACGAAGACGATCACCTGGCCCAGCGCCTGCAGGATGCCGAAGACCTTCTCCAGGTTGCCCTCGGTGGCGCCGACCCACTTGTCGCGGAAGTTCTTGAGCTCGACGCACGGTACGCCGACGTCGCCCGCGAGGCACTCGACGAGGAACGTCTTGCCGGTGCCGATGCGGCCCGTCAGCAGGTAGCCCATCGGCATCGCGCGGGTCTTGCCGCGGCGCAGCAGCACGGCGTCCTCGCGGAGCCAGGCCTTGGCCTCCTCGTGGCCGGCGACGTCGTCGAGGGTGCGGTCGGTCTCCAGGAACTCGAGCCGGCCGGCCGCCTCCTTCTCGATCAGCTCCTTCTTCATCCGGGTCAGGAACGCGCCCGAGATCCGCTCGCCGCCACCCAGCGCGCGCCGCACCAGCGTGCGCACGCCGACGCGGGTCAGGCCCACGAGCTTGTCCGCCAGCGCCTCCTTCGGCACCTCGGAGAGCTTCTCGAAGTCCTCGCCGGCCACCAGGTCGTGGACGAACGTGCGGATCTCCGCCCCGGTGGGCAGGCTGAGCCGGATCTTCGCCGAGTGCGGGTTCTCGACCAGCGTGCGGTTGAGGTCGGACAGGTTCTCGGAGATCAGCACGCTGGCGACGACGGCGCCGGTGATCTGCGGGTCGCGCGACCAGTCGAGGAGCTGGATCACGGTCTGCGCCGACTCCGCCACGTAGGCGACGTCGCCTGCCGGCACCACGAACTGGGCGTGGTCGACGACCACCGCCACCCGCAGCGGGTCGGCGACGGCGCGCGCGTCCTGCACCTTCGTCCGCGTCACGGCGTGGCGCAGGAAGCGGTCGACGATCTCGATCGCCCGCTTCGGGTCGCGCGGCAGCAGGTTGCCGAGGTCGAGGCTCGCCAGCTTGTCGGGGCCCGGCTCGGGCATCGAGGCCCACTGGGTGCCGGAGAAGGTGTCGAACGCCTTCAGGAAGCGGAAGAACGGTTCCGCGCCCCGCCGCGCGCGCAGCCCGCGGCCGCGGTCGTAGACGAGCACGACGTCGAAGGGCGCGAACATCGTGGTCTCGAGGAAGCGCGCCAGCGAGACCCACTCGCGACCGCCACGGCCGTCGGCGCTCTCCACCAGGTCGAACACGTTGCCGTGGAGCACGAACTGGCTGGCGGCTCCCGTGCGGAACGCCTCGCGCATCTCGCCCGCCCAGGCGGGCAGGGACGCGGGCTGCGGCGCGGTCTCGGCCATCGGTGCCTCCTCCATGCGCTCTCTAGCGGGTGCGTTGGCGTTCGCGGGCCCGCGGGGGTGGCGGCGGCGCGGACCGCGCGGGCGCATCGGCATCGGCGGGCAGCAGCGGCGCGGCGCCGGCGTCGAGCTCGTCGCCGCCGAGCGAGGTCAGCAACTCGGCGTGCTGGTCCATCCAGCGCGAGGTCTCGCCCAGCGTGGACGTCACCGCGTCCAGCCGTGCCGAGAGCAGCTCCGGCCGGCCCGACACCGCGCTCTCCTCGCGCACGAGCCGCACCTGCTGCTCGATCCGGGTCAGCTCCGCGTCGATCACCGCCAGGTTCTTCTCGGCCGCGTCGACGTTGGCCAGCCGCTTCTCCAGGATCTCCAGCGTCGAGCCCAGCGAACGCGCCAGCGGACCCTCGGGCTCGGCGGCGGCGAGGCGACCGCGCACGTCGTCCGCTTCGGCCCGCAGCTCGTCGCGGTCGACGCGCGCGAGCACCTCCTGCACGCCCTCGCGCGAGCTGAGGAGGCGCAGGAACAGCCACAGGAGCTGGTTGAGGTTGCCTGCCCGCAGATCGGAGACCATCTCCGCCCCGCCCGGCTGCAGGCCCAGGATCTCGTGGCACTGCTCGGCGAGCCCGCGGTAGCGGGCCTGGGACTGCGGGCGCAGGCGGGCGATCGCCTGACGCGCCTTGTCCTCGAAGCCGCTGCCGCGGAGCGCGCGGGCCGCCATCAGCCGCTCGGCCTCGACCAGCTTCTGGAAGCGGGCGCTCGCGGAGCGTCCGCCGACGAACGCCACGACCGCGGCGAGGCCGAGCAGCCAGAAGCCGGCGTTGAACAGGCCGGCGAGGCCGAACGAGGCGACCAGCATCTGGGTCAGCGGCATCGCTCCGAGCACCCGGTTCCTGACCGGCCGCAGCGCCGCCTCCTTGACGAAGTCCAGGTAGCCGAGCGCCCGCGACGAGGCCGGCGGCGCCGGCGCGGCGCTCATCGCGCGCCTTCGGCCTCGCGGAAGGCGCGCGAGACCTCGGCCACGGCCTCCTTGAAGGCCGCCGACTCCTGCACCGCCATCGGGTCGGCGTCGCGCGTCTTCGGGATCACGTCGTCGAACTGGCGCAGGATGCGGCCCGGAGCGCGGCCCATGATCCACACCCGGTCGCCCAGGTACACCGCCTCGGAGATCGAGTGGGTGACGAGCAGCACGGTGGCCTCGACCTCGTGCCACAGGTCCATGATCAGCCGCTGCATGTCGAGCCGGGTCGGCTCGTCGAGCGCCGAGAACGGCTCGTCCATCAGGATGATGCGGGGCTTCAGCACCAGCGAGCGGGCGATCGCCACCCGCTGCTGCTGGCCGCCCGAGAGCTGGTGCGGGTACTTGTGCTCGTGGCCCCCGAGGCCGACCTTGCGGATCCACTCGCGGGCCAGTCCCTCGCGCTCGCGGCCCGACAGCTTGCGGCCGGCGGCGCCGAGCTCCAGGCCGAAGGTCACGTTCTGGAGCACCGTCCGCTGCGGGAACGAGCTGTAGCGCTGGAAGATCATGCCGCGGTCGGCGCCCGGGCCGCGCACCGCCTGGCCGCGCACGAGCACCTCGCCGGACGTGGCGGGCGCGACGTCGGAGAAGCCGTGGATCAGGTTGAGGATCGTCGACTTGCCACAGCCCGAGGGGCCGAGGATGCCGACGAACTCGCCGTAGTTCGGCTTGTCGTCGATCCGGAAGCTGACGTCCTTGAGCGCGGTGAACTCGGTCTTCTGCCCGGGGTTGAAGACCTTGGTGACGTTCCGGAACTCCAGCACCGGGATCGCCGCCCCCGCGCTCATCGCGCCTCCTGGTGCGGGAACAACCGCTTCTCGGCGAACTGCCACAGCTTGTCGGTCAGGAACGCGACGACGACGATCACCAGCAGCACGAGGTAGATGTGCTCGCGAGGCCCGCGCCGCTGCGACGTGATGATGATGCCGCCGATGCCCTTGCCGACGTCGACCATCTCGGTCAGCAGGATGTAGCTCCAGCCGACGCCGAAGCCGAGCCGCAGCGCGCGGAAGATGGCGGGCCAGGCGATCGGCAGCAGCACCTTGGTCACCGCCTCGGAGCGGCTCGCGCCCAGCGTGTAGGCCGTCTTCAGGTAGGTGTCTTCGACGCCATCGACCGCGGCCACCACCAGCGGCACCAGGTAGATGGCGAAGGCGAGCGCGAGGAAGGCCACCTTCTGCGTCTCCTCGGTCCCGAACAGCGACAGCGTCAGCGGCACCAGGGCGGGGATCGGCAGGTAGGCGCCGAACACCGTGAGCGGCGTGAAGGCGGCCTTGACCTTGGTGAAGGCGCCCATCGCCAGCCCCAGCGGGAAGGCGATCGCGACGCCGACCGCGAACCCGGCGAGGATGCGGCCGAACGACACGCCGAGGTTGCGGGTCAGCGCGCGGTCGAACCACAGCGAGCGGAAGGAGCCGACGACCTCGGCGGGCGAGGGCAGGATCGCGGGCGAGAGCAGGCGCTCCTCGGCCGCGCCGGCGGTGGCCCCCGTCCACGCCGCCAGCAGGGCGAGGACGGGGACCGCGCCGAGCAGCCAGGCCCGCCAGGCGGGCAGGCTCTCCCGGATGCGGAGAAAGCCCTGGTGCACGCGCGTCTACTTCGCTTCCGGCGGGTAGACCGAGATCTCGACCCGGCGGTTCATCGCGTGGTTCATCGGGTCGTCGGGGTTGGCCGGCTCGTCCCACGCCTTGCCCTCGACGATGAACTTGTTGGGGTCGAACTTGTACTTCCTGACCAGCGCCTGGCGCACGGCCTCGGCGCGGTCCGTCGAGAGCTGCTTGACGTCCTCGTAGCGCGGCCCCTTGCCCTTCATCGAACCGTCGGTGTGGCCGACCACCGCGATCACCGCCCGCTCGTACTGGCCGGCCAGCCGCGCCACCTTCTCGAGCGTCGCGTCGGCGCCGGGGTCGTAGAGCGTGTTGGGGACCGGCTTGCCGGACTCGTCGTGCTGGGGCTCGAAGATGTTGGCCGAGTTCGGGTAGAAGTTGATGCGGATGGTCTGGGTCAGGATCGGCGCCTCGGCCGACAGCTTCTTGTAGGCGGTCGGCGTGAACTGGGCGCGGTTCTCGTCCTTCTGGTGGGCGAACTTGCCCTCCCTGTCGAGCGCCTGCAGCACCGAGAAGTCCATCACCTCGTCGAAGCGGACCGGGGTGTCGACCAGGCCCAGCTCGCGGTAGACGAAGGTGACGTTCTTCCACGTCCGCTCGAAGTTGGCCGGGTCGTTGGCGTTCATGAAGAACGTCTTGTTCTCGCCGAAGTTGGTCGAGTGGGCGTCGGCCGCCATCGAGCGCACCTCCTCGGCCTGCATGCCGTAGCCCTCGGCCATGGCCGCGAACGCCTTCTCGCGCTGGGTGTCGTCCTTCAGCAGGTCCATGCCCTTGAAGATGCCGGCCACCAGCCCCTTGATCACGTCCGGATGGTCCTTGGCGAAGTCGGCGCGGGCCGCCCACACGTCGGCGATCAGCTTGTTGGCCTCGGCCGTCGTGGTCAGCACCCGGGTGCCCTTGACCTTCTCCGGGATGTTGTAGATGTCGGGCGCCCACGACACGCAGGCGTCGATCGACTTGTCGGACACGAAGGCCGCCGCCGCCTCGAACGCCGTCGCCGTGTACTTGTGCTTGACCTCGGAGGGCTGCACGCCCGCGTTCAGCAGCAGGTTGTTGATGAAGTACTGCGACGGGCTGTTCTGGGCGTAGACGATGGTCTTGCCCTTCAGGTCCTTGACCGACATCACGTTTCCGCGCACGACGATGCCGTCGCCGCCGGACGACCAGTCGACCTGCTGGAAGATGCGCGGCGCCGAGCGCGAGTCCTTCATCAGGTCGGGCGCGAACAGCACCATCATGTCCAGCGTGCCCCACAGGATGTGGCTCTCGCCGGCCGCGAAGCTGTCGCGCGCGACCACGGGGTCGTCGATCAGCTTGAGGTTGACCTTGAAGCCGTATTCCTTGAAGAAGACGCTCTGCTCGGAGGGCGCGAAGCCGCCGTTGGCCGCCACGATCGGCAGCCAGCCGATCCAGACGTTGATCGGGAAGTTGACGACCTTGTTCTTCTCGTCCCACTTGTAGGCCGAGACGCCCTTGACGGGAGGCAGCTTCTCGGAGGGGACGTACTTGTACTCCTGGACCGTCGTGATGCCCTTGGTGTCGGGCGCCTCGATCTTGCGGAACTCGTCGAGGTCGACGCTCGCGGACGTGCCCCTGCCCGAGGGCGCGACCAGGTCGCGGAAGTAGTACGCCGCGCCGCCCAGGCAGGCGAGCACGAACAGGAACAGGACCAGCTTGCCGAGCGCGGTGGGCCCGACGGGCTGCGGAGTCTGATCGGTCATCTTCGTCCCTCCTGGTCTTCTTCGGGGCTACGACTGCGGGCCCATGTCCTTGACGGCCGGCGCCGGCACGGGCGGCGCGGCTTCGGCAGCCGGCTTCTCGGCCGCGGGCGCCTCGATCCCGTACGCGGCCGCGAACTCGCTGAGCGCCGCGTCGGCCAGCGCCTGCTGCTCGGCCTCCATCAGCTCCACCTTAGAGGTGTCGATCGTCGAGCCGGCGACCCGGGCCCGGCCCGCGGCCTTGTCGCGGCGCTCGGTCAGGTACTCCTCCACCCGGTTCAGGGTGTCGCCCGAGCCGCCGATCGAGCCGATCATGCCTGAGGCCATCTCCTGGAGCTGGGCCTGGGCCTCCAGCATCTCGGTCTCGCTGATCATCCGCTTCAGCTTCTCGATCTTGGCCTGGGCCTCGCGCACGGAGACGTCGCGGGCGCTCACCAGCTTCTTGTAGGTGTCCTCGGCCGCCTGGAGCTGTGAGCGATTCTCCTCGAGCTGGTCCTTGACCGTCTTCAGCTGCAGCGCGTACTGGCCGGCCGCGTTGCGGTTGCCGACCTTGAGGTTGGCCGCGGCCTTGGCGGCCAGGTCGCGCTCCTGGCTCTCCAGCGTCTTGACCTGCCGCAGCAGCCGCTCGAGGAAGCCGGCGTGGTTGGCCAGGTTCTCGTTGAAGCGGGCGATCTGCTCGCGCAGCGCCTCGCGCTCCGCCTCGATCAGGGCTTTCGGGTTCTGGCGCTCGAGGCCGGAGATGAACAGGCCGAGGAAGCCGCGGAACAGCGTGGCGAGGCGGGCGAACATGCGTCCTCCTTGTCGGCCCCGGGGCAGTCGCGGGCGGCGGTTCGGCGGGGCTCGCCGCGGATTCTACCGCCCCGCGGCGATCAGCGTGGATGAACACTGCGGCCGGCGGCCCGGACCTCGGATACACTGGATTTTTCCCGGCCGGGACACTGGCCGGCGCGCCCGCTCCCGAAGCGGGCACGAGGTGCAAGAAGAGTCATGACCCGCAGCCGCTCCCTGCTCGCCGCGCTCGCGCCCCTGTTCGTGCTCGCCGCCTGTGGCGGCGGTGGTGGTGGCGGCGCCGCTCCCCAGAATCCGGTCGCCTCCGCCACTCCGACCCCGACGCCGACCCCCACGCCGAACCCGTTCGCTGCGGCCTGCGGCACGCCGCTGCCGCCCCTGTCGGCCTCGTACGGCTACCGGATCAAGGTCCAGCTCGAGCCGCGGCCCACGCTGAAGATCCTGAACGCCAGCCCGCTCGTCCGCGACGCGGCGTACTGCGCGGCCGCCGGCTTCCCGGGCAGCACCACCTGCAACACGCGGATGGAGACGGACCCCCAGCGCGAGGCCTGCGACCACTACCTCTCCGGCACCTCGAAGTCGGGGCGCCCGGGACCCGACTGGTACCAGGTGATCGACAACCAGAACGTGGACTGCTCGGGGATGGGCGTGCCGACCACGCGCGCGGCCTGCGGTCTCAAGGAGATCACCCAGTACATGATCGACATCTCGGCGGCCGGGAAGTTCCGCGCCTGCTCGCCCGCGACCGGCCAGTGCGGCGTCTGCGTGATCGAGGAGTCGGCCTGGGGAGTCGTCCACTCGAGCCCCGCCGGGATCTGCAAGCTCGACGGCGACTGATCGTTCAGCCGGCCGCGACCACCACCCGGTTGCGGCCGGCGGCCTTCGCCTCGTAGACGGCCCGGTCGGCCAGCGCCACCAGTTCGCGCGGGTCGTCCGGGGCCGGCTCGGCTGCCGCCGCTCCGATGCTGGTGGCGATCCCGAGGCCGCCGCTCGTCGAAGACGACTGCACCGGCCCCGCCCCCACCGCCTCGCGCACGCGCTCGGCGATGGCGCCGACCTCGTCTCGGCGGGTGTGCGGCATCAGCACCAGGAACTCCTCGCCGCCCCAGCGGAAGAGCAGGTCGGTGGCCCGCAGCGCGCCCTCGATGCGGCGCGCGGCGGCGGCCAGCACGCGGTCGCCCGCGGCGTGCCCGAACTCGTCGTTGATCGCCTTGAAGTGGTCGAGGTCGAGGAACAGCACGCCGAGGCCGAGGCCCAGCCGCCGGCTCCGCTCCGCCTCCTTCGCGTAGAGCTCGGGGAACGTGCGGCGGTTGAGGCAGCCGGTCAGCGTGTCGCGCCGTGCCTCGTGGCGCTGCCGCTCGCCCATCCTTGCCAGCGCGGTCGAGAACATGCCGGTGGCGGCGATCAGCGCGGTCGACAGCAGCGCCATCACCAGGATGATCTCGCGCAGCTTGGGGATCAGCAGCTCGCCGTCCACCGTGCGGGCGTCGATCGCGACCTCGATCGAGCCCAGCGCCTGGTGCACGCCGAGGAACACGACCAGGCCCAGCACCGCGAAGGCGACCACGATCAGCCACACGCCGTGGGTGTAGCTGAACTCCTGCTGCGGAGGCGAGACGAAGCGCCGGTCGAACCAGCCGCGCACGGCCGGCCCGCACAGCCGCAGCAGCGGCAGCACCAGCAGCAGGATCTGCAGCAGGTCGCCGATGACCCAGCCGCGCCAGACGCGCTGCCCGGCCGCCGGGTCGAGCCCGTGCGAGGAGTTCCACAGGATCGCGGCCAGCGAGCCGGTCACCGCCGCGACCAGGGCGGCCGCCAGGAACCAGCCGAGGTCGCGGCCGCGGCGCAGGTCGGGGTCGACCCGCAGCACCACCAGCGAACCCCACAGCATCAGCGTCTCGATCACGCCTGCGACCGCGAAGATCGCGCTCATCGTGAAGGGCAGGCCCGAGGCCAGCGCCGAGGCGAGGTTGGCGAGGTAGATCGGGATCGCGCCCCAGGCCGGGCCCAGCCACAGCGCGAGCAGCACCGACAGCACGAACGGGGGATAGACCGTGACCGCGACGGGCATCTCGAAGATCCGGAACTCGATGCCGTTCCAGCCGAGCGTCACGTTGAGCACGCCGGTGACGACCGCCGCCGCCGTGGCCGCCAGCCACAGCCCCGCCACCGCCCGCAGCCGGGGCGCCTCGCGCCAGCCGCGCAGCTCGCCGAGGCTCCACCAGGTGGGGCCTCGGACCTCGAGCTCGGGTGGCAGGAAGGGCGCCGGGCGGCGTCCGGACATGGCGCGGATCATACGCGCCTGCGGCGTCCGATTCCGCGGCGGGCGGAACCCGTCGCGGAATCGCTACAGGACGTTGCTGGCGAGTTCGGCGAGCGGGCTGCGCTCGCCCTTGACCAGGTTGACGTGGGCGAACAGGTCGTGGTCCTTCATCTTGTCGATCAGCACCGTCAGCCCGTTGCTCTGCGAGTCGAGGTAGGGGGTGTCGATCTGGTGGATGTCGCCGGTGAACACCACCTTCGACCCTTCGCCCGCGCGGGTGATGATCGTCTTCACCTCGTGCGGCGTCAGGTTCTGCGCCTCGTCGACGATGAAGTACACGTGGTCGAGCGAGCGGCCGCGGATGTAGGCGAGCGGCGCCACGCAGATCTTCTCCTGCTCGACCATCTCGCCCAGCGCGCGGTGCTCGCGGCTGTCGGGCGACAGCCGGTGGCGGATCACCGCGATGTTGTCCCACAGTGGCTGCATGTACGGGTCGAGCTTGCTCTTGACGTCGCCGGGCAGGTAGCCGATGTCGCGGTTGCCCATCGGCACCACCGGCCGGGCCAGGAAGATCTGGCGGAAGTGGCGGCGCTGCTCGAGCGCGGCGGCCAGCGCCAGCAGCGTCTTGCCCGTGCCCGCGCGCCCGGTCAGCGTGACGAGCTGGCACTCCGGCCTCATCAGCGCGTCGAGCGCGAAGATCTGCTCGGCGTTCCGCGGCTCGACGCCGTAGGCCGGGCGCTTGGCGACCCGCTCGAACATCCCGGTCTGCCGCGCGTAGTGGGCGAGCGCCGAGAGCGAGCCGTTCTTCATCACCAGGTACTGGTTGGGCAAGAGCTTCGGCGGCGCGCCCGGCACCTCGGCGTGCGGCACCTGGTGCGGATCGGCGTGCAGCCGGGCGATCACGTCGGAGGGCAGCCCCTCGATCGAGGCGGTGCCGCTGTACAGGCGGTCGACGTGGCGCACCTTGCCGGTCGTGTAGTCCTCGGCGCGCAGGCCCAGCGACTTCGCCTTCATCCGCAGGTTGACGTCCTTGCTGACGAGGATCACCTCGCGGTCGGGGTGGCGCTCGCGCAACTCGTCCGCCAGGGCCAGGATGCGGTGGTCGGGCTTGCTGCTGGCGAAGGCCTGGGTGACCCGGCTCGAGCGTCCCTCGCCGATCTCGATGTAGAGCCGCCCGCGCCCCTCGCCCAGCGGCAGCCCCTCGGTCAGCGGCCGGTCGCCGGCCAGTTCGTCGAGCTCGCGGATGAAGCTGCGGGCCTCGAGGTTGATCGCCTCGTTGCCGCGCTTGAAGCGGTCGAGCTCCTCCAGCACCACGATCGACAGCGCGACGTCGTGCTCCTGGAAGTTGTAGATGCAGGAGTGATCGAACAGCACGACGTTGGTGTCCACCACGAAGAGCTTGCTCATCGGACCTCGCGAGGAGCCCGCGGGCAGACGGACGGCAGGCGTCGGTACCGCGGGGAAAGAGGGAGGAGAGCCGGTGGGAAACGACGGGAGACGGCAGGGGCGCAAGCGGGGCAGCCGGGACGGGAGACCCTGGACCCGATCACTCTGCGTTTACTGTAGGACTTGAGGTCGGGCGGGGCAAGTATTTTTTGAGCCTCGCTTTTCCGGTTCACATTCGGTCGGGCGGAATTGCCGGGCCGCGGGTCAGCTCCGGAAGCGCAAATCGACGCGGTAGCGCTTGACCCAGCGATCGCGCTCGGCGACCTGGGGAGCGTCCTTGAACCGCTGCCACTGTCCGACGACGTGCAGCGCCGCGCGATCGGACAGGCGTACGCCGAGGTCGGCCTTGTGCCCCTCCCACCCCGTCACCCACAGGAAGTCGTCGGCGCCGTACGCCGCCAGCGTGGCGTCCTTGTCGATCTTCGCGTAGACGTACTCGCCGCGGGCCCGCGCCGAACGCACCGACCCGACGACCGCCGCCAGCCACAGGCCCTTGTTGTCGGTGTCCTCGGCCGTGTTCACGCTCAGGTCGGCCACCAGCTCGACGCGCACCGCGCCTTCGTGGCGGAAACGCAGCACGCCGTCGAGCACCTCGTACTCGCGAACGATCGCGCCGGCCACCCGCGTGTTCTGGCGGCGGATCGCGGGCGTCAGCTCGTCGAGGTCGTCGAAGCGCACGAAGGCGCCGGTCAGCGACAGCGTCGACAGCTCGCCCAGCGCGACGTCCGCCTCGACGGCCGCGGCCAGCGTGCGCGCCGCGCCGTCGTCGAAGACGTGGGACCCCCAGCTCCCGAGGCCCACCAGGGAGAGCCGCTTCAGCGCGCCGCGGTCGCGCAGCGAAAGCGAGACCGCCCCGCCCTGGGCGCGCAGGTCGCGGTCCCAGATCATCTCGGTGAAGCCGATCGGCATCTCGAAGCGGCCGCCCTGCAGCCGGAGCCAACTCCCGGCCTCCACCTTCGCCCAGGCGAGGTCGAGGCGCACCTGGCGCGAGTCGAAGTTGTCGCGCTGCACGGCGACCACCGGCGGCTGGTTCTCGTCCGAGGACAGGTTGGCCTCGGCGCCGAGGCCGAACGCCACCGGCCCCACGCCCAGCTCGAGGCGCGGGCGCACCTGCAGCCGCTGGCGCGCGTCCTTCTCGGCCGTGTTCAGCTCGCGCGTCCACTCCGCCCGCAGCAGGCCGTCGAGCTCGAAGGCGACGCTCAGCGTCTTCGGCTCCTGGTAGACGGGCTCGGCCTCCTGGGCCGCGAGCGGGGCGGCGGCGAGGCACAGCACGAGGGCGGTTCGAAGGCGGTGCATGGCCGATCCTACAACGGCGGCGCCCGTGGCCGCGTTGCGCGCGATCACGCCGCGACCTTAGGATGCAGGCGTCATGAGCCAGGACAAGCGCATCGCGCCCCGCGTCTCCTACCCGTGCGACCTGGTGTGCCAGGCGGTCGGGGTGGCGAACCCGATGAACCCGCGCATCTCCGACCTCTCCGTGACCGGCGCTTTCGTCGACACCATGAACCCGGCGCCGGCGGGCACGCGGCTGTCGCTGCGCTTCACGGTCGCCGGCCGCGAGGTCCGGGCCGAGGCCGAGGTCGCCCACGCGATGGACCGCTTCGGCATGGGCGTGCGCTTCGTGGAGCTGTCCGAGGCCGACCGCGAGCTGATCGAGTCGGTCGTGTTCGGCTCGCCCCAGGCCTAGCTCCCGCCTCCCGCGAGGTCCACGGGGTCCGCGCCGACGTATCGCGCGCGGGGGCGCAGCAGGAACGCGGCCTCGCGCTGCTCGAGGGCGTGCGCGACCCAGCCCGCGCAGCGGCCCAGCGCGAACAGCGCGCTGGCGGAGCCGGGCGGCAGCCGCAGCGCGCAGGCGAGCCCGACCAGGCCCACGTCCACCGTCGGCCGCTCGAGGCCCGCGGCGCTCGCCGCGTCGACCAGCGCCCGCAGCGCGCGCAGCCGCGGCTCGGCGGGAGCCAGGCGCAGCGCGGCCTCGAGCAGCGGCGCCGTGCGCGGGTCGCCCGCGGGGTAGAGGGTGTGGCCGAACCCCGGCAGCGCCTCGCCGCGGGCGAGCCGGGCGCGGGCCACGTCCGCGGCCCGCGCCGGCCGCTCGATCTCGGCGACCAGCGCCTCGACGCGGTCGCACTCGCCGCCGTGGCGCGGGCCGCTCAGCGTCGCCATCGCAGCCAGCATCGACGCGGCGAGCCCGGCCCCCGACGAGGCCGCGACGCGGGCGGCGAAGGTCGAGGCGTTCAGCTCGTGATCGGCGAGCAGCACCAGCGCCGCGTCGAGGGCCGCCCGCACCCGCGGCGCGGCGCGCGCTCCCAGCGCGCGGGCGGCGGCTTCGGCGACGCTGCCGGCGGCGCCCGCC